>Ga0182024_10001101_pt1 | contig 69985 bp, 52 predicted proteins | sample P32metaG_FD_120480 | JGI IMG/M metagenome (GOLD analysis project Ga0182024, IMG submission 120480) | Permafrost microbial communities from Stordalen Mire, Sweden - P3-2 metaG (Illumina Assembly) | ecosystem: Environmental > Terrestrial > Soil > Wetlands > Permafrost | place: Sweden: Stordalen...
AACACTCCGCTGATCGATTATCCGGGCGGCGGCAGCGTGGTTGAGTGGACCAAGACGCTGGACGCAGCCTTGAAGCTCGACTTCGATACGGTGATTCCGGGGCATGGCAACGTGACCACCAAAGCCGCACTGCTGGCGTATCGCAACAACGTGGAGAAACTGCGCAATCGGGCAACGGGGTTGATTCACGAAGGCAAGAGCCAGGACGAAGTCGGCAAGGTGATGACGGCGGAGTTCGGCTGGGCTGCGAATAGTCTGCAAATGCAGTGGAGCTTGCCGGGGATGATGGCGGAACTGAAGTAACGCGCCCCGTCTACTTTTTTAACTCGACATCGAAGCGCACTTCGAGATAGGTCACGGACCCTTCCACGTTCTTGTACCAGTGCGGCGTCCCGGCGGGAATGACGATCACGTCGCCTTTGGACACGCGACGGCTTTCGCCGCCTTCGATGGTGGTCGGGGCGCCTGCAGGTCTAACCAGCGTGCCACCGGTCACCACAGTCGCGGCGCCATCGATGATGTAGTGGACCTCCGATCCTTTCGCCGGCCCAGTGGCATGCGCCATGGCGGTACCAGCCGAGCCCCGGCGCACGATATTGATTCGATAGTGATCCTCGTTGGCAATCGGTGAGGTAGCCTGATCCGATTTGGCCTGAGCATTCCTGGCCAAGGTAGCCATCAGCTCGGCGGCACTTTTGTAAACGGCGGGGAGGGAACTCTCGTCGGCTGCCAACAACGCGCCGGCGGCGGCTGAGAGCGTGAAAAGAACTGCGAGACGTTTCAACATGGCAATCTCCTATTGTGTTGCATCAATTCTCATTGCATCGCACGAGGCTGGTTACTTGTCGCAGAGATAACGTTACCACGCACTCCCTCACGGTCGTGCCTCAAAGAACACACGGGCGCGACCGTCAGTGAGGCGCGACTGTCAAGGAGTGCGTTTACACAATAACGATCTGGCTGCGACAAGCCACTAGCATACTCGCGTGGATGCACTCTATTTACCGGGACGGAATCTCTCTCGACGTGATCTCGTATTTGAAGCTGTCCGCATCCAGGCTGTCGAGACGGGCGCCGCCGGTTTCAGCCTGCGGATACATGAGGAAGCCGACCGGATTACCGGCGGATTTTGGCAGCACAACATCGTGCGCGAAGTTAAACGCAATCCAATTCATCTCCCATGATCCGAATAGCCGTGCTCGTGCTTTCTTCACCATCTGATCGTCCAGCGGCAGGTTCCCGGGCGGCTCCTCCAGAACAACTTTGCGGACGTCCGCCGGATCGACAGGGACCCATCCATAACCGCGGATGTACACTTCGGCGCGGCAATGCTGGGCTTTGGTGATGATTTCCGACGACGTGCCGAGACTCTTGTATCCAAGCGCCGACTTCGCGACCCGGATGCCATACGCATCCCGCGCCGGCAGGCCGGCCGCACGTGCCAGGCCGACATAGAGCGCGTTGAGGTCGGCACATTTGCCGCCCAGATCTTTGGACTCCAGCATGAAGCGGATGTTGCCGAGTCCACAGCCCCGCGTTTTGGGATTCCGAAATGTGTTATCCACGATCCATTCGTAGATTGCGCGCGCCTTACCGAGGTCGGTTTTCCCGTCACGCGTGATTTCGGCAGCCGTCGCTTTCACGATGCCATCGGTCGGCAGGAGCTTGGTCGGGCGAAGAAAATGCTTCAACTCCGCGCGGTCCGGTTTCAGCGTTTTGGCGGGCGTGGAGAAATCGACCGCATAGTCCTTGGTGGCGACACGACTCGTAAGGGTAAGGACCGGCTTCACACCAGCCGGAAATTCCGCGACTATGATTCCGAGTCCGTCGGCCTTGGCTGCTACCATCCCCGCCACGCCGCCCTCAGCGCTGAACTCATTGGAAAGGGTCTTTTGGAAGGGCGTTTCGCCAAGGAGGGCTGCCGGGAGCCATATGCGGGTAGCCTCTGCGGACTTCACGGTTTCAACGCGCGTTTTCAATTCGAACGTGCGCCAACCGGTGAAGGCCGCGTCTTCCGCCAGCGCGTGATCCATTTTCGGGAACGCGATGCTTGCGCATACAGCCCTCGCAGACCGCAGAAAATGTCGACGATTCACAGGCGCATTCCTTCCACCGAAGTTCTATTTTACTTCTCGATATTTTACACGAAGCCCGCCGGCAGTATCCTCGGCCGTGCGCGAAATGCGGCCCACGCTTCCGCGATTGCTCCGCGATTACACTGGAACCTGGGGAGGTGCTCACTCATGCGGGAGTACCAGTCATCAATGGATATTGCGACTCGCGCGGCGATTCGCGCCATCGCTTGTATTGCTATATTGGCCGCCATGCCGATCTCTGCTCAGACCACCGGCGTCAAGCACCGATTCGTTCAGGTGAACGGAATCAGGATGCACATTGCGGAGCAGGGCGAGGGTCCGCTGGTGGTATTGGCGCACGGATTCCCCGAACTCTGGTATAGCTGGCGGCATGTCCTGCCCGCACTGGCCGCCGCGGGTTATCACGCGGTGGCGCCGGACATGCGCGGCTACGGACAAACCGACGCGCCACCGAACATCCAGGATTATACGCAGCTTCAATTCGTCGGCGACATGGTGGGTCTGGTGCACGCTCTGGGCTACGAACAAGCGGTGATCGCCGGACACGATTGGGGTGCGCCCGTCGCCTACAACGCGGCGAACCTGCGGCCGGACATGTTTCGCGCGGTAATCCTGTTGAGCGTTCCCTATGGAGTCCGCGGCGAAGGCGGGGTCAAGCCGACCGAAGGCATGCGCGGCCGCGCGCCCGCGGGACAACAGTTCTATCAAACCTATTTCCAGACGCCCGGCGTGGCGGAGAAGGAATTCGAAGCCGATCCCAAGCGTACGCTGCGCATGCTGCTGTACTCGCTTTCGGGGTCGATCCCTAAAGAACACAAATGGCGCTACATGTTTGGCCTCAACGAGAAGGCGCTGGACGGCTGCACGGATCCGAAACAGCTTCCGGCCTGGCTGAGGCCGGAAGACCTGGATTACTATGCCAAGGAATATTCGCGGACCGGGTTTCGCGGCGGCTTGAACTGGTATCGCGGGCAGGATATTTTCTGGCAGGAGACGCCGTTCCTGATCGGACGCAAACTGCTCCAGCCGACGTTGTATGTCGCGGGGATGGACGACGCGGTGGTCGAGTTTGGGCGGCCCGGGGTGGACAACCTGGAGAAGAGCGTCCCGAATCTCTGGAAGAAAGTCCTGCTGCCCGGAGTCGGGCACTGGACCGAGCAGGAAGCTCCGGCCGAGGTGAACCGGCTCATCGTGGAGTTCCTGCATAGCGTCGACGGCAAGGCTGCCGCGAAGTAAGCGCGATATATTTCGCCTCGGATGGCGATCGATTAATCTTCCCTCACTGCTTCGACGCGGAAGCAATCACGAAATGATTACCTCCGCGGCGCCCAACCGGCTGTAAGCGTGACCATGACGCTGCGGCCGGGCAACAGGTTCAGCAAGTCACCCGCGTTCGGAACGTATGGCGCGGCAAGCGTTGCCGCGGCGAAGGGCGTGACCCCGACGACATTGTGGCTGTCGGCAAGATTGTTGATTGCCAGACCAATCTTACTCCCGCGCAGCCAGGACTGATTCTTGATGGTGTAATTCACGAACAGGTTCACGACGTTGAACGGGTTGATCGTGAGAGCCTGGTCAACCGGGTAAGGAATCTTGGCTCCATCGATCAGATAGCTCAGAGTGCCGTTGTCGTTATACAACGTGCCGACACGCTTGTCGATCAGGCCGACATCGAAGTTCTTGTGGCGCCACAGAAGGGCGAGGGACTCGACGTTCTTGGGCGTGTTGGCCACCCACAGGCCGCCGTTGGGGATATTGGAACCCTCCTGATATTTGGCTGACCCCATGGTGCCGTTGAGGTACAGCGAGAGCCCCCAACCGAGTATGATATTGCTCTCCGCTTCAAGACCCTTGGTATTGCTGGGCCCTGTCGCGACGAAGACCTCCTCGGTGCTGACCGGATCCAAGTACATATCGTAGGCGTTCTGAAAGTGGATGTAGTAAGCGTCGACATCCAGAGTCCAGCGGTTGTGCTTCAGCACCGATCCGATCTGATAGGTCTTGGCAAGAGTTGGTTTAGGCGGAGTCAGAACCTGTCCACCAGGCACGTCGAACACAGCGCTCGGTGGAATAATGCTGCCCTCGGCGAATTGGGCGTAAGCTGACCAACTGCTCTTGATGTAGTAACGGGCGGCGATATTAGGCAGCCAGTTGTTGTAATCGATCCGGTGGTTGACAAACGCGGGGCCGCCGACGCAAATCGGCGCGCCGGTAACGGGGTCGGTGGACGCGAGTCCGCCCAGGCAACCCACGATCTTGGCGTCCTGGTATTGATTGAGGTTCATCCCGTAGTTCGCGTCCTTGACGCCCACCGTGACCACCAGTTTCGGCCTGGGGTGCCATTCGAATTCGGCGAACGGCTGGAAGGTCTGAGTGATGAAATGCTCATGGAAGTTCCCGAACGGAGTATCCACCTCGGTCACGGGATTGGACGGGATCTGATAGCGGTCCGTATAGGCCCAGTCATACCAGAGGCCCGTGCGGAAGATGCCCCACTGAGTTGTCTTGCTCAAGATCGCGGTGTCGCCGGCATGCCGATACCCATTGAGCTTGTCGACGCCGCTGGGCTTGGCGGAGCTGAGGTTGATGGTAGCTCCATTCTGGTAGAACTGTTTGTTCCAGTAGCGCGTAGTGTACAGTTTCGTATCGAACTTCCACCCGTCGCCCAGATCGGCGTTGTAGGACGCATATTCGAAATCGGTTTGCACGTGGTAGAAGTTGTACCCGTAATAGTAGGGGTCGGGAGATCCGTTAGACAGCAGCGGAGTGGAGTCCAGCAGGTAATTGTCCCCGAACTGCGCGACCTGGGCGCGTGTGGGGGTGGTGGTGTTCGGGGTGTTGGTCCAGATGTCAACCAGCCCGCCGTACAGCGTGAGCGAACTGTGGTTGGAGATTCGGTATTGATACTTGCCGTAACCCGCCACTCGCTTTTGCTTGTTATCGGTCTGATATCCATCGGACAGTAGTTGCTGAATATTCATCAGGAAGCTGTTCTTGTTACCGGGGCCGAAAAACCCGCTGTCGGCGTCCAGTTGCAGGACGCGAGTATCCCAGGAGCCATAGGTGACGGACGCGCGAATGTCCGGATCCGGAAACAATTGCGGCGACATCAGATTGATCGATCCGCCGAAGTTAGTAGGGCCAAAGCTTGATGAGAGGCCCGGACTGCGGTCGAAATCGACGGCGTCGGTCCAGCCACTTGGGAAATTCGCCCACGAATGGTGTGTCGGGCTGTTGGTATCTTCGAACGGAATCCCATCGAACGTCATGGTGTAGTCCCCGTCCACGAACCCGCGGAAAAACGTCTTGCCTTGGCCGAGTCCGATGCCATTGGGATTGAGGCTGAACGTACCCGGAGCAAGATTCACATATTCGGCGTAATCCGCTATGGGGGACATGAAATTCCTGATGAAGTCGCCGCTAATCTCGGTCTTGGCGGAGACTGCCTCCAGAGTATTGCCCGAGGGCGCGGTTACCGCTGCCAGCGAAATGGTTTCGTTGACAGTGATGGAGGTCGCCAGGCTCTCCACCGACATGGTGATGGGAATATCCAGAGTGGCCCCAACGTTGAGTTGTCCGCCGGTACGAACGGCCTTTGCGAATCCGGGAGCCGATACTTCGATGGTGTAGACGCCGGCAGGCAGACTCGCGACCGAGAAACGGCCGTCGGCATCGGTGGTGGCTGTGTGTGGGGCGCCGAGCGACGATTCCGGCCGGATCAAGACGGCTGCGTCCGGGACAGCCTTGCCGGCCTGATCGAGGACCGTTCCGGCGATGGTCGCAGCCTGCTGCGCTCGCAGTGGAACCAATCCCACGAAACTACCCACGCAACAAAGAACTACCAGCACCCTCACCGCGAATAGACGACTCCACCCGCTTGCGGCAACTTGCATTAGAAAACTCCTCCCGAGCAGAAATTTGGTTGAACGAGTTAATACAGGCTACCCATGACATGTGACGATAGTATGTCGATCTAGTTAAAACGCTGCGACATTGGCAGCCTTTATTTTGTGGGCATGTAGCCATGCGTCAAGTGGCGGCATAAGATGGATAAACAAGTCACCATGCATCGGCCATCCCGTTCTTGTTTACTTACTTGTTTCATAAGCTGCTTCACCGCATTCGCAGGTCCCGCCATCGATCGCGATTGGGGGAAGAATCCAGCCGTTGTGCAACTCGACATTACCTCGGACATCTTTGCGATCGGCGACGCGCATAGCGACTACGCCCGGCTCGCGGCGGTAATGAATGCCGCCGGACTGATCGCCGGCGTGCCGAAAAAACCGCAAGACGTCAAGTGGAGTGCGGGCAGCGCGGTACTCGTAGTCACCGGCGACATGATCGATAAAGGTCCTCGCACGATTGACGTGCTGAGTTTACTGAACTCCCTCCAAGCCTCGGCCGTTTCTAAAGGCGGTCGCGTGATCGTGCTGGCGGGAAATCATGAAGCCGAGTTTCTTGCCGACCCCGCGGCTCCCAAGGGAGAATCCTTTGCCGCCCAGCTCAAGATGAGAGGAATACGCCCTTCCGACGTTGCGTCGTGTAAGACCGGCATCGGCGAGTTTCTCTGTGCGCTCCCGTTCGCCGCCCGTGTGAACGATTGGTTTTTCTCGCATGCCGGGAATAGCGGTGGACGCAGCCTGGCCCGACTCGCCGACGACTTGCAGCAAGGCGTCATGAAGGACGGCTTCGCGACGAAGCAGTTGATTGGCGGCAATTCGGTTCTGGAATCGCGCCTCAACGGAAAGGACGGCGGGCGGCCCTGGATCGACGCGCGTCTCCCGGACCAAACCGAGAAACAGCTCCTGACCGCGAACGCCGCGGCTCTAGGCGTAAAGCATATCGTCGAGGGTCACGTTCCGTCGCAGGTCAAGTTTGCGGACGGCACTGTCAGGGAACCGGGCGAGATGTTCCAGATTTTCGGGATGCTGTTTCTGATCGACACCGGCATGAGTGAAGCCGTCGACGACAGCCGCGGCGCAGTGCTGCACATCACTTCGAAGGACGCGACGGCCATTTGTCCGGATGGTAAGCGGACCCTCCTATGGGACGCGAAGAATGAGCCGAACCTCGGACGCGCTGCGCCCTGCCGGAAGTGATCTCAGGGCGTCGGGATTCGGCCCCACTGTGCAGGTAGCCCTCCGCATGAAACCGAAGTGCTGTTCAGTTCCAGTTCTTCACCTGCGGCCAGATTTCGCTCAGAGACCGCTTGAGGCCGCGGCAATAGAAGACATCGAAATGCTCGTAGGGCATGGAGTACGGGTGGTGAACGCTCGCGACCTTTTGAACCTCCGCGAATTTCGACTCGAGATCCTTCTGCTCTCCGTGCATGACGATGATACTTTCGCCGGTGTAGTCACGCGGCCCCCACAGGAAATAGCTCTGATGCCCGCTGATGGCCGGCGGCAAGCCGTATTTCGGACCGAACATGTCGATCGCCCCGGCTTCCCCGTAATTCTGTCCGAAGATCGCGGTTTTCGGGCGGACTTCCGCCGGGAGTTTGTTATACACGCCGGCGACCGTAACCGTCATTTCCTCCCACCCAAACCGGTCGGCGAACAGCTGCGGCAACGGCCCCAGTTGGTGTGTTTCAATCGCGGGTTGATCGAAATGCAACGCCTTGGCATAGCGGATGTAGGTCTCCGGAGGGAGGACGGGAACCACAAACGGCGCGAGGACAACCCCGGTGACAGCCAGCCCGGCGGACCACGCGTAGATTCGCCAACGAGCCTGCGTCTCCCAGAACACCGCTCCGGCTGCGAACAAAATCGGAAAGGCGGGAAAAAGGTAATAGATGCGCGGGCTGAGCGTGATGATCACACCCGCCGTGAAAACCCAAGCCCAACCCAGGGCGCGATACTTTTTTCCCGCCGGCGAGAAAAAGTAAAACCAAAGTCCGGCTAGCCAGATCGGCAGAGTGAGCGGATGCAGAGCCAGAGCCTCCTGAGCGAAAAATGCCCATGGCGTAAGAGCAACATCCCGCCCGTTCCGGCGGATATTGGCCTGCACTTCAAGGAAGGGGAAGTGATGCTGGATATTCCACAGTAGATTCGGCAGGAAAATGAGAAACGCGATCCCGCCGGCGATCCAGATCCAGGGGCTGGCGAACACCTTGCGCTGCGGAGTCAGGATCAGGCCGAAAACAATACCGGCTCCGAAGATCAACATGGAGTGCTTGTTCTCCAGGCCGAAACCCGCGAGAATTCCGAACCAGATCCACAGCTTCTGGTTGCCGGTCTTCGCAATGCGGATCACGACCCAGGCGCAGCCCATCCAAAACAGCGGCTCGAACGCGTTCATCGATAGGAAGTCCTGGGTAGCCAAAATACCCGGTGCCGCCAGCGTGGCGAGAGCGGCCAGTCCCTGCGCAATCCGCTTGCCGCCCAATTCGCGCGCGATCAGAGCCGCGAGGACAACTTCGCACGCTCCCGCCACAGCGGGCAAAAAACGGATCGCCATCATCGAGTCGCCCGCGGTCCACCGCACCAGCCAGGCAATCAACGCAATCAGCGGAGGCTGATCGACGTATCCCCAATCCAAATGGCGGCTGCACGCCAGATAATATAACTCGTCGCGGAAGTAGCCGTAACCGTGTCCCGCATATAAGAGGATCAGGAGTTTGAACGCGGCGAGGCAACCCACCACGCCGAAGGCAATCTCCGAAGGAAGGTTCTTGTGGCGAGTACTGAGTTCTGGGGCGGATGAAGGACCCATGAAATGCGACCTTCATCTTAATACGATGTCTCTTAATACAATGTTTCGGAAAACCCGGACAATTACTGCGACTGGATTCTCTTGAACGGGCCGCCCACTTCTAAGAGTTCAGCCCTCTTTGAAATAGTGGGCGATTTTTTTCCCGGCTTCTTCGGTGTAGTAGATCGTAAACTTGGCGCCGGTCTTCAACCCCTTGCCGGTTTCATGAACCGCGTCGTCGGTTAGATGATAGACTTCCTCGCCGCCTTCCGCCGTTTTCACCGTGACAGTTTTCGCGCCCTTGTCGACGCTCTTCACCGCGACCACGCTGGCCTTCATCCCGTCCTTGCCGATGTGATCGACCTCTTGAGCCGTTTTGTCGGTGCCCTTCACGGTGTAATGCACGACAACTTCATCGCCTTCCTTGACACCTTCAAACGCGTCCTTGGTTCCCTTGGCGGTGGCGACGGCGCCATGCGCGATGGTCTTACCGATGAAATGAATGGTGTGCTCGGTTCCATCCGCGGTCTTTACAACGGCCGTCTTGGCGCCTTTGTCGACCACCTTCACCGTGCCGACTACTGCAGTCGCGACATCCTGCGCGGCAAGCGCGCCACCAGTCAGCAGCGCCAATGCCATGCTGAAGCCCAAATATTTACGCATAGTGAAATTCTCTCCTGAGGTTCAGTGTAACGCTTTTCGGAACTACCATTCCTTCTCTTTCCCCTGGTCTTTTCCCTGGGATTCATTGGCTCGCGACCAATAGCCCGCACGGAAGCGAACCACCAATTCCTTGCGCGCGGTTTTCACCTCGAGTTTATGGAACTTGCCGTCCCGCGCGTCGTGGGGAGGCGTGAACCCGAGTACGTACAGGTTGCGCAGATCGGACTCGATCTGTGAAAAAACTTCGGACGTCTTGCGGCCCGGATTCGGAAACGTAAGCCCACCGGTTTCGCGCGAAAGCCGCTCCAGGCCGCGGCTGGCCGCCTGGGCGATGGTCGCGGCGATCGAAATGAACCGCATCGGGTTGGCGTATTTAATCGAATACACGACAGCCTCGGCGGATTGAGCCATCTCGATGAGATCGGTCAGGCCGATATCGCTGCCGGTGTCCATCCCGTCGGATAGAACCACGATCGCTTTGCGGCCGGCCACGGGCTTCAACTCCTTGGCCGTATAGTACAGGCCGTGCCAGAGTGCGGTTCCGCCGCAACTCCGGCGCATCCCGGTATTCCGGCATTGCGGACCCAACATGGCCGATCGTCTTCCTTCCGGTGTGCCGATCTTTTCAACTGCGGCGCTGAGATCGTCAATGGAACCGGTCAGATCTGAAATCAGCCGCGCTTGGCCGGCCACTTCGACGATCATGGCGCGGTCGCGCGGACCAATCACCTGTTTAAGAAATTGCCCGACGGCTTCGCGATGGCTTCTGATGAACCCTGCCTGGCTGCCGCTGACATCGGCGACCAGAGCGACCGTAAGCGGCAGATCCGATTCCTGCCAGAAATCCCGGATCTCGCGGGGCTGGCCGTTGTCGCGCAGATTGAAATCCGAGGCCTTCAGATCCTTCGCGGGCGCGCCGCTGCGATCGGCAACCGAGCAGGCCACCGTAACCAGATCCACGTCGACGCGTATATCCGGCTTCTGCTGCGCACTCAGCATGGCCGCGACCATGAGCGTCAGGAATTTCATCGGCCCTGCGCGTAGTATCTCACGTGACTCGCACGCGGCGAACGCCTGCCTTACGCGCGTGGCCGGCCATTCCAGCCCCACCCGTCAGGGTGGGGGCAACTTGTCGAACCGTTTTGCTCTGTCATCCGTGTTGTCCTGTATCTGATACAGTGGACTGTTTACAGGACACACAAAAGGAGAACAAAAACGGCATGCAATTGACGCCGCTCGTCCTGCGTTTGAGTCTCTGTTCGACTCTCTCTTCACGCGCACTATCCGCTCTGTTCCTTGGCTTCATCTGCTTGGCGCCATACGTTTCGTCTCTTTCCGGCCAGGTTTCGGCAGTGGTCTCCGGCGCCGTTACGGACCAATCCGGCGCAAGCGTTTCTGCCGCCACCGTCACCGTGAAAAGCGCGGACACGGGTGCCGTCCGGACCACTTCCACCGGCGATTCCGGACTGTACCGGGTGTTTTCCCTTCCGGTCGGGGAATACGAGATCCGCGTGCAGAAGGCCGGTTTCTCAGACGGAGTCCGCACCGGCGTTCACTTAGCGGTGAATCAGAGCGCCGTCGTGGATTTCAGCCTGCAAGTGGGTCCGTCGAGCCACGCCGTCACCGTGAACGCCGACGCTCCCGTGGTCAGCGTCACGACCCAGGACATAACCGGACTGGTAAACGACCGGCAGATACGCGACCTTCCCCTCAATGGACGGAGCTACGATGAGCTGCTCACGCTGAATCCCGGCGTTGTTAACTTCACCGCGCAGAAGACCGGGGGAATTGGCGTGTCCAATTCCACCAACGGAAATAACTTCGCGGTTTCCGGCAATCGGCCCCAGCAGAATCTGTTTTTGTTGAACGGCGTCGAATTCACCGGTGCGGCCGAGAACAACATGCAGCCCGGTGGAACCAGCCAGGAACTGCTCGGCGTCGACGCCGTCCGCGAGTTCAATGTGCTGCGGGATTCCTATAGCGCCGAATACGGCAAGCGCCCGGGAGCGCAGGTTCTGATCGTCACGCAATCCGGGACCAATGCGTTCCACGGCTCCTTATACGAATTCCTGCGCAATAACGCGCTCGACGCCCGCAATTTCTTCGATCCCGCTTCGGTTCCTGGATTTCAACGCAACCAGTTCGGAGCCTCCCTGGGAGGGCCCATCCGAAAAGACAAGACCTTCGTTTTTGGCAACTTCGAAGGGCTCCAGCAACATCTGCACCAGACCGGCGTCGATCTGGTCCCCGACACCAACATGCGCAGCGGATCTCTGCCTTGCGCGCTCATCAGCCCCGCGCCGAACCCCTGCCCCGCTTCGGGATTGGTGTTCGTCGGCGTTTCGCCGCTGATCTCGGCGTGGCCTGTGCCCACTCCCGGCACACCCGACTTCGGTGGAATCTCGGAGGCGCTCAATAGCCCGCTCCAAACCATTCGCGATGACTTCGGCACCTTCCGCCTGGATCACAATTTCTCACAAAAGGATTCTTTGAGCGGGATCTACACCATCGACGACAGCGCGGACTTCACGCCCACGAACACGAATGCATACATGGCGGATGTGGCGACCCTGCGCGAACAGGTGCTTAGCCTCCAGGAAACGCGCGCCTTTCCGCCCACCGTGCTGGACACGGCTCGCGTCGGATTCTCGCGCGCAGGCTACTTCTTTACCGGGGAGCCGACGCCCGGGACGCCTGCGGCGAGCCTGCCCGGACTCCTGGCTGGCGATCCGCTCGGCGTGCTCGCCGTCGGAGGCAGCGCGGCATCCAATCCGACCGCCGTATTCGGCAACGCGGGTGCCAATAACGGAAGCAATCTGCGAGTCGCTCGAAACCTTTTCACCTATGAGGATCAGGTCTGGTTCACCAAGGGCCGCCATCAATTCAGCGTGGGCGCTTGGTTTCAGCGCGTCCAGTCGAACGAGTTGCTGGCGCTGAGCCAGTACGGACAAGCCTCCTTCACCAGCCCTCAAACTTTCCTGCAAGGAACCATCGCGACGCTTCTCTTCGATCCCACGCCGACCCCGCTCGGCTGGCGCTCCTGGCTGGGCGCGATCTATGCGCAGGATGTCATCCGGCTGAATTCCAGGCTCACCTTGTCGCTGGGATTCCGCGACGAGTTCACCAACGGCTGGAATGAAGTCCACGGCCGCGCGTCCACCTACACCTTCACGAACTTTATCATCTCAGCGCAGCCAACCGTCGGAAACTCCGCCTTCACCCAAAATAACGCGAAGTTTCTGCCGCAACCGCGCGCCGGGCTGGCGTGGAGTCCGTTCAGCAATGCAAACAAGACCGTCATCCGGGTCGGCTTCGGCATGTATAACGACCTTCAGGATGCCTTGGGCTATCGCACCGATCAAAACGCGCCCTTCAATCCAACCTATAGCCTGGCGAGCCTTCCGGTATCCCAACTGCCGGTGGTGCCGTCCGCACCGGTGCCGGCAGCCGCGAAGCTGGTGCCTGGCGGAACTTAGCCGAACCTATACACGCCTACTCTGATTTCCTGGTCCTTCCGCATCCAGCAGGAGATCACCAAGAACACTGCTCTGACCATCGGCTATGTGGGCTCTCACGGCTACCATGAAATCCTCGGCATCGACGCCAATGAGCCGTTCCCGGTGATTTGCCCGACCGCTCCATGCCCCGCGAATTATCCCGCCAATTTCCCGACCGGCGTCGCGGGCACGCCCGTTCCCGCAGGGACCTACTATTGGCCTATGTCGACCAAGCCCACCCCTTCGATCGCGAATACCTGGACCTATTTTTCAGAAGCGAATAGCTTCTATCACGCGCTGCAGTTGGACGTGAACCATCGCTTCGGCATGGGCTTCGCCCTGCGCGGAGTGTATACCTGGTCGAAGTCTCTTGATGACGGCGATTCGCTCAACGCGACCACCTCCGGCAACGAACCTGCCCTGGCCTCCAATCCGTTCAACCTTCGCGCGGACTGGGGACTGGCGAACTTCGACGTTCGAAACACCGCCGCCATCAGCGGCGCCTATGAGCTCCCGTTCGGACACGGAAAGCAATTCCTGCATGGTGCGAACGGCATCAGCAACACCTTGGCAAGTGGTTGGACCATGAACAGCATCCTCACGTTGCAGGACGGTTTTCCGTTCACGTCGCAGCTTAGCTACAACCCCTCCAACACCGGCGACACGCGAAACCCGGTGCGTCCGTTCGTGAATCCTGCGTTCCGCGGCTCCGTGATTCTGGGTACTCCCAATCAGTGGTTCAACCCCGCGGCGTTTCTCGCGCCGCCCAATAACAGCGGCTTCGATGGAAATCTCGGAAGAGATACTTTGATTGGACCAGGGCTCGCCACGTTGGACTTTTCGCTCCAGAAAAATACTCGAATCAACGAACGCATGAACCTGCAATTTCGCGCGGAGTTCTTCAACGTCCTGAACCGGGCCAATTTCAACTTCCCGAATGCCATCACCTTCACGCCGGCTGGGGTTTCGCCCACCGCCGGCCTGATCACCAGCACGTCCACGTTTTCGCGGCAGATTCAGTTTGGACTCAAATTGCGTTGGTAATGTGCACTGCAAGTGAAAACGGGAATAATTCAATCGGCCCCTACCCCCTCGTCATCCCGAGCGTAGCGAGGGGATCTGCTTCTCGATAGTGTGTCAACTGTTCGTCCGGAACACGCTGTCCCCTTTTCCCCTTTTTCAACAAAGCTCTATAATGAGCTAGTCATGTATACACGACGCTGTTTATTTTTGGGGCTGCTCGCATCTGGCGTGTTATCGGCTCAGGACACGCCCTCATCGGGAGCGATGAAGCAGGAACTCCAGATCACCGGCGCCGTCAAGCAGCCGCTCGCGCTCACCGCTGACGACCTCGCGAAAATGCCGCGTGCCTCCGTCAAGACCACCAGCAGCGGAATGGAGACGGTCTACGAAGGCGTGTGGCTGACGGAAGTCTTGAAGAAGGCCGGCGTTCCGCAGGGCGGCGACCTTCGCGGAAAAGCTCTTGCCACTTACGTCCTGGCCTCGGCGGAGGATGGATATCAGGTGCTGTTCTCGCTCGCCGAGCTCGATCCTAGTTTCATCGACAACCAGATCCTTCTGGCGGACACCGCCAACGGCAAACCGCTGTTCGGCGCTGCGGGTCGCTTCCGGCTGGTGGTGCCGAAGGACAAACCCGGCGCGCGCTCGGTCCGCATGCTGAACAGGATCGAAGTCGTTCAAGTCAGAAAATAGTCGAGGAAATGCTTCGTGAGGAACCACACTCCGTGAAGACCCGTGTCGAAAATCGGCTCAGTCAGATTCGCAAGAGCAGGGGCGTAGGTGCCTCCGATCTGGCGCGCCGCGTGAACGTGAGCCGCCAGACCATCTACGCGATCGAAGCGGGAACCTACGTTCCCAATACCGAGGTCGCCTTGAATCTTGCCCGTCATCTGGAGGTGACCGTCAACGAGTTGTTCGCGCTGCACGAGTCCTCTCTGGAGTCACCCGAATCTCTCGCCGCCGAAGTGCTCAGCGCCGCGCCCGCGGCCAAGGGACAGCCCGTGCGCATCTGCCAGATCGGTTCACGCTGGGTCAGCGTGCCGGTCAGCGCCACTCCGTATTACATGCCCGAAGCGGACGGCATTATCAAGCGAGTCGGACGATCAAGCGCATTGCCCGCTCGTGGCGTCGTGCGCGGTCGAGAAAACGCACCCGCAACCACCCGCGCCGACGTGATCGTGTTCGCCAAGGAAGAAGCCTCCCAGAAGCGACTCGTTCTCGCCGGTTGCGATCCGGCTACCAGCCTGCTTTCTCGAATGGTCGAAAAGATCAGCGGCGTTGAGATTGTCTCCGCCGCCGCTTCCAGCAAGTTGGCCCTCACCTGGCTCAAGGAAGGCAAGGTCCACATCGCCGGTTCTCATCTCGAAGACCCTAAGACCGGAGAATTCAATCTGCCCTACATCCGCAAAGAGTTTCCCGACGGCGACTTCAGCGTGGTCACCTTCGCGAGCTGGGAGGAAGGCCTGGTGATCGCCGCCGGCAATCCGAAGAGCGTGAATACGATTGAGGACCTCGCCCGCAAGCACGTCAGGTTCGTGAATCGCGAGCCCGGTTCGGGCAGTCGCGCGCTGTTGGACAAGCTTCTGGAGAAAGACGGGATGACCGCGCGCAACGTGCAAGGTTACGATCGAGTTGCGTTCGGTCACCTTGCGGCTGCGTATTGCGTAGTTTCCCGCAGCGCCGACGTCTGTCTCGCCACGCGTTCAGCGGCGCAGACCTTTGGCCTGGATTTCATTCCCTTGCGCCGGGAGCGTTACGATCTGGTGATGCGCAAGCGGACCGCGGATCTGCCCGCCGCCAAGTCTTTCCTGGATGCATTGCAGCGATCCACGTTGCGCCGCAAGCTGGAGGTACTCGCCGGTTATGACACATCGGAAACAGGGACCCTGGTTGCCTAAGCGTTTTGGCGTCGGATTCGCGATCGCAGCCGGCCTCTGCGTGCCGGCATCCGGGGCCGATTTCGATTGGAACATTCCGAGAGGATTCCCCCGTCCCCAGGTCCCCGCCGATAATCCGATGAACGCCGCCAAGGTCCATCTCGGCAGGTACTTGTTTTACGACCAGCGCATGTCCGTCAACGGCCAGGCATCCTGCGCGACCTGTCACCAACAGGATCTTGCGTTCACTGACGGACGCGCTCATGCCAAGGGCACAACCGGCGCGCTTCATCCGCGCGGCAGCATGAGCCTGGTGAATGTCGCGTACGCGCCGTCGCTGACCTGGGCGAATCCGGCGCTTTCATCGCTCGAAGAACAGGCCCTGATCCCGATGCTGGGGACCGATCCCATTGAGCTCGGCCTCAAGGGTCGCGAGCAGGAATTTCTCGGCACGGTGCGGCGCGATCCGATTTATCAGAAGCTGTTCCCGCAAGCATTTTCCGGCGAGGCCGATCCGTTCACACTCTCGAACGTAACCAAAGCCATCGCGGCTTTTGAGCGCACCATCATTTCCATGCGATCCCCTTACGACCGCTATCGCTGGGACGGCGACTCCTCCGCCATCTCCGATCCGGCCAAGCGGGGAGAGATTGTGTTTGCTTCAAGCGAAAGGGCGGGATGCTTTCAGTGCCACGCCGGATGGAATTTCGCAGCCGTCCGTTTCGAAGGGAGCGCCTCTCGCAGGGAAGGTCGAATGGACGGAATGTCTGCTGCCTTCTTCAATACCGGCGTGTCGTTATTTGAGCCGCCCAACCGTGGTGTTTATGAGCAGACGCAGCGCCCCGAGGACATCGGAAAGTTTCGGCCGCCCACGCTCCGGAACATCGCGCTCACCGCGCCCTACATGCACGATGGCAGCCTGGCTACGCTCGAGGATGTGATCGATCACTACGCCGCCGGCGGCAAATTCGATCACCCCAACAAATCGCGCATCCTTCACCCGTTCCGTCTGACGGCGGATGACAAACGCGACTTGATCGAATTCCTGAAATCGCTCACGGACGCTGAGATGCGCCACGATCCTCGCTGGAGTAATCCCTGGCCCACGGCGAAAAGCCTCGGCGCCTCAAAATAGCATTCCAGCCCCACCCGTGAGGGTGGGGGACTCTAACTCCTACTTCTTCTGCAGCATCACTTCCGTCGACTTGATCACCACCGTGACCTTGTCACCCTTCTTGAGGCCAAGCTCCATCGCGCTCGCGCGCGTGATTACGCTTTCAATGTGACTCTTCCCGACCTTCACCACCACATGCGCCATGATGTCCCCAAGCGTCACTGCCGTCACTTTTCCTTCAAGCTGATTTCGCGCTGATATAGGCATGCCCTAAGGATGCCACGAATCCGATCGTGGGCCACCGCAAGCTCGACCTTCGCCGCTCATCGCAGCTTCGCGTATTCCGCTCGGGCCTCCTTGAGGATCGGGATGTCCGCGTCGGCGTCTTTCCAGAGGTTGAGGAAATCCTGGTACGCAGCCTTGGCCTTGGTCTTGTCACCGCCCGCCAAAGCGAGAGCTCTGCCGAGTTGCAGGTGAGCCAGTGCGCCTATGGGATCGCTCGCAACGATCCCACGATGGTCGAGAATTTTCTGGAATTCCGCGGCGGCTTCGGTGCCTTGGTGCGCGGCCAGATAAGCCTCGCCACGTACATAGACCGGATACATCGCCCCGAAGGAACCGTTGAACCAGCTTTGCGGCACGCCCAGCTCATAAGGAACGGCGATTTGTAGCAGTTCGATGGCTTTTCGCGGATCGCCCTTCAGCGCGAGAAGAGCGCGAAGCTCGGGCAGGTAACTGAAATTGACCGACGTATCCTCGGGAAAGCGCTTTCCCAGATCATTCGCAAGTGTTTGAGCGCCAGCGGAATCTCCCGAGAGGGCCAGGGCTAACGCAGCTCCGTATTCCACATCCCGGCCCTTTGAGAGCTTAAGCGCTGCCATCGCTCCCTGCCTGGCCGCGGAAGTCTTTCCGAAAAAAGCTTCCCACAGGGCCTGTGCCGTTTCGTATAGAGCCGCCGTTTCGTGCTGACCGGACTGCTGAGCTAAGTCCGCGACCCGCTGTGACATCATCTTCGCCTGCTGCAAGCGACCGGAATATGCCAGGACAAAAGCTTCCTGGTCGGACAGCGAGGCTTCCCTTCCAGATGTTCCCTTCGCCAGAACCACTTGCTGTTCCATTTCCGCCTGGTCACCTTTCAAAAAGGCGAGGACGTATCGTTGGCCCAACATATCAGGGAGTAACTGGTTGCGCTCGGAGGCCTGCTGAAAGGTTGCCTCGGCTTCTCCCAGGCGGTCAAGGAATTGATAGGCGGTGGCTAGATTCACGTACGCGAAGGGAAAGGCCGGATCGAGCCTGATCGCCGTCTTGGCTGCTTCGATCGCCTTTTCATATTTGCCGAAGGCAGGGTAAATCATCCCCGACAAGAGTCCGGGAGGCGTGATCTCACGAGGATAGGTTTGCGCCCACAACTCAAAGGTCTCTTGTGCTTTTTCCAGGTTCCCTGTTACCTGTAGATCGTAGTTAGCGGTGATAAAGAACTTCTCAGTGTCGGTGGCGCGATCCCGCAACTGCCAGGCTTTGCTGGTGCTCTCCGCGGAGAGTTCAGACTCTCCCATATCGCCGTATACGCGGCCCAGGTAGGCATGCGCCATCGCGAATTTGGGGTCGATCTCAATGGCCCGCTTGAAAAGGGGCACCGCGGTGGCAGAACCGGTTGAGTAGAGAACCTTCATGGCCGCGCTGTAGGTTTTCAAAGCTTCGAGCGATGGCGTGGTGGCCTCTTCAAGCGGAGTGTCGTGCTTTTGGACCATCGCCAGCGATTCGCCGACCCGGGTTCTGAATTTACTGGCAATTTGACCCAGGGCATTCAGCACGTCCTCTTTTTTGGCTGCCTGCACCTGTTCCTCATCGAGGACTTCTCCCGTGCGGCAATTCTTGGCGCGTAACCCCAATACGTACTGGCTCCCCATGGGGGAGATCGAGCCTTCGAGGACTGCGGCGCCTCCGGTTCGCTCGCAGACGTCCTTAGCGAGCTCCGGAGTAAATCGAGAATCCGCCGGCCGGCCCATCAGACCGAGCGTCTTCTGAATACGCTCGTCAGAGACCAGGCTCAAAAAAGGCGACTGTTCAAGCTGTACCGCTAGCCCCTGGCGAAGCGTTTCGTCAAACACCGGGTCGTTCGTCTTGTTCGAGAAATCGGCGAGGACAATCGTGTCCTTGTCCGTGAGTATTGGTTTGCCATAAAGCGCCCCGTGAAAATAGAAATAGCCTGCGGCGAGTAACGCGAGCATAGCCGCGGAAGCCGGAGCAATTACCTTCCAGCGCCGCGCGATGCCGGCCGTGGCGGCGGGCTTGGCATCGCTTATCACGTGCGCCGTGATCGCGCGCGCCGAACCCGTGTCGCGCTTCAGGCGCTGAAGATCGCCGCGGATCTCCGATGCGTGCTGATAGCGCAGGTTGCGATCTTTCTCCAGGCACTTATCGATGATTCTCCCCAGTTCCACCGGCAAGTCGGGATTCAGGAGCAGAGCAGGCACCGGTGCGCGGTTGAGAATGCCATCGAAAATGACGCCAGAACTTTCCCCTCGAAACGGCTGAGTGCCGGTCGCCATTTCATACAGCACCACTCCGAACGAGAATAAGTCCGTGCGTGCGTCCAACGCTTGAGCGCGGACTTGCTCCGGCGACATGTACGAGATGGTCCCGATCGCGCTCCCCGCACCGGTCAATTCGTCTTCGATGGTGAGCGTCGGCTGCTCGGTTTCGCCCGCTCCCACGCGATGGTCCGGGAAGGGACCGACTCTCTTCGCCAATCCGAAGTCGAGAATCTTGGCGTCACCGCGCGTGGTGATAAAGATGTTCGCGGGTTTGATGTCGCGGTGGACGATTCCCTTGGCGTTGGCTGCTTCCAACGCATCGGATATCTGGGTGGCGAAATCCAGGAGTTCGCCAGGGGGGATGGGTCCTGCGCGGATTCTCTGCTTTAAAGTCTCCCCTTCCAGCAACTCCATCACGATCACCGGCTGGCGATCATGGTCTTCGACTTCATAAATCGTGCAGATATTGGGATGGTTCAAGGCGGAAGCGGCGCGCGCCTCCCGCTCAAAGCGGCTGAGCGCCTGTGGGTCTCGCGCGATTTCTTCCGGCAGAAACTTGAGGGCGACGAAGCGGTGCAGGCGGATGTCCTCGGCCTTGTAAACCACGCCCATCCCGCCTTGGCCCAATTTCTCGAGGATGCGGTAGTGCGAGACGGTCTGGCCGGTAAGGGAACCGGCGGTGTCCTGGACTTGCTTCTGGGCGATGGCTTGCGTGGCCATTTCTATCGCCGGCTTTTCGAGAAAACTTCCGGCATCCTGCTGCGAAGCCAGCAGCGACCGGACTTCCTGCTCCAATGCCTCGTCGCCCGCGCACGCCTGCCGCAAAAAATCCGCGCGTTCGCCTGGGGGACGTTGCAACGCCGCCTGTAGCAGGTTATCGATTTGTTTCCATCGGTCAGAGTCCATCAGGGGTCCCCTTGGCCCGCTCGCGATAGAGCGGATCGACACACTGCGGGATCCTCTCCATCGCTTACGGGCTGCATTATACCGCCGCGCGCGCGGGCACTTGTTGTGGTTTGCGCTGCGTCTTGGGCCGCGCCTTGGCTCCGCGATGCCGCAGACATATTTCCCGTTTCACTCAGTCGACTCTAATGGAACCGTTCGTGAGCGCCTCCTTTCCATGCTGGCGCTCTTCTTCGCGGCTGTCGCGCTGGTGCTCGCCGCCGTCGGGCTATATGGCGTGCTGGGCTACTCCGTTTTCCAGCGGCGCCGGGAGATCGGGATTCGCATAGCGATCGGCGCGCAAGCCGGCGATATCCCCTGGCGGGTGACCGCGGTCCTCTCGATGGTCGTCTTAGGAGCGTTGGTCGGGCTCGCGCTGGGTTTGGCATCGACCCGCTATATCGGGGCGCTGCTCTACCAGGTGAAAGCCACCGACCTGGGCGTGCTTGTCGTTCCTGCGGTCGTGATGATCTTAGCGGCTGTGATGGCTGCCGTGCCACCGGTGATTCGAGCCGTCCGGATCGATCCGGTCACAATGCTGAGGGCGGAATGATGGGAGGCGATGTTTTTGGCTGTTCCGCAGTGTCGCCAGGGTGCGCGTGTCGCCCGCAAAATACACATAAGTAATGGGTTGTTTGTTCTGTCGCTAATTCCCGCTTGGGTTCGTTTGGTAATCCGGGGCGGCTCCTGGCGACATGGCACCACCGTCCCCCCTCCCCAAGGGGCTTGACACCACCCTCCCATTTCCGGTATTATGACGATTCATTAACTTTTCTTACTCGCTCTCTTAAGCCGTGGTGTTCTATGGCGAGGAGGCATCGGAGTATTTGTCTGGTGCCACGCCGTAACAACTTCGAGATCGCGTCCTGAGAATTAGGTTTCGAAGTCATTAGGAGATTCATGAAGCAGCATTATTTCGTAGTCGTTCTGGCGCACTCGCTGCATGGAAGACTACGACGCATCCATATACCTCATCATTCCCTGTATGTTGTTCTGGCGCTTGCACTTTTCGGTGGATTCTCCCTGTTCGGGATGGTTTCCAGCTACCTCCGGATGACCTGGAAAGTATCGAATTACAACTCGCTCCGCAGCGACTTCGATAAGCTCCGCAACAAGTACCAGGAGCAGCAGCGCGAGATTGACCAGAAACAGGAACAGCTTGCATCCCTCCAGATGATGGCCAGCGAGGTCACCATGGCGCTGGGGCTGAAGCGCAAGATCGAAGGTACCGACGACATCTCCGACGAAGGTCCTCTGATGCCGACCTACAAGGAATCCATCGAGAATTACAATTTCCTGAAGTCGGCCAGTTTCTCGCGGATCAGCCGCAATTATGCGCGCGCCTGGCAGAAGAACATCGTTCCCAGCATGTGGCCCTTGAACGGCCGCATTTTAAGCCGGTTCGGCGAGCGCCAGGATCCATTTTCGGGTGAGGGCGCGTTCCACACGGGCGTCGATATATCGGCTATCACGGGCACGCCGGTCCACGCCGCGGCCGACGGCATCGTGTACACCGCCGAGTACGACAGTGGGTACGGCAAGATGGTGGTGATCGATCACGGCAACGGGATTCGAACCCGCTACGCGCACCTTTCGGCTTTCGAGGTGGTGGCTGGACAGGAAGTCCGGCGCGGGCAGGTGGTCGCGCTTTCCGGGAACACCGGCCACACCACATCGGCGCACCTGCACTTTGAGGTTCGGATGGGCGGCAATGCAGTCAATCCCTACCCGTATCTGATGAAATCGGTAATGTTGCAGCAGGTCCAGCCGGATCTGCCGTTCTAATCCCAGACTGCTTAGCCTTGGTGCGGATGAGAGGACTTGAACCTCCACTCCCTTGCGAGAACATGGACCTGAACCATGCGCGTCTGCCAATTCCGCCACATCCGCACGTTCGATGGGGGTAACTCCATTCTCGGAGACTATGCGCCCTTTAGTCAAATCCCGGAAGGCGCAATCGCGCCAAACACCGCGTCAGCCCAGTTTGTGACTTAGTTCGTTACTTCGCCGCGGCCCGCAGCTCCAGAATCAGCCGCATCACCATCTCCTCAAGCTGCGCCGCCACTTGACGATATACCGTTTCGTCGTGGCCGATGGGGTCCCGCACTCGCCAGTTCACTACCCGCTTCGCCCCCATCGCCAGCGGTAGCCCGCTCATATTCACTACGACGTCGAACGGCTCGCGCATGGCCATCTCTAGTCCCTTGGGATACTGATCGCCGATCAGAACATTTTTCTCGATGAGGACCTGCCTCGTCAGCGGCGCGATGATGGCCGCGGGGCTAATACCCGCGCTGCTGGCGATGATCGCATCGGCGCCGTAGGCTCGCGCAAACGCCTCCGCCATCTGGCTGCGGCAGGAGTTGCCGATACAGACGAACAGCACGCGTTTCTTCGCGCCGGCGGGCCGCGCCACAACGGGCTGCTCCGCCCCGCGATTCGCATCGGCCGCACTAACCCGTGGAGCCGCCGGGCCCCCTTGTGCGGACCGGCTGGTTTGAAACGGCGCCGAGTTCGGGACCGGCTTTCGCGGCCCCAGCCGGCTGCTGCCGAGCATCGGCGGCCGGCCGCTTCGAATTCCCTTTACGCTGTTGTCGTCATCCATGCTGTGTCGCTGACACTCCGCGGTACCATTCCAGGGTTCTCTTCAAGCCTTCTTCGATCGTGAATTGCGGCGCATGGCCCAGCTCGGCGATTGCGGCGGTGGTGTCCGCCATCGAGTGCCGCACATCGCCCGCGCGCGGCGGCCCGTATTCGGCGGGAATCGAGACGCCTTCCATCTCTTGCAGCGCTTTCCACACGAAGTTGAGTGTATAGCGCCCTCCATTTCCGGCATTGTACATCTTGCCCGCAACCGCGGGAGCCTTCGCGGCTTTGATGCACAAATCCGCGACGTCTTCGACGAACGTGAAATCGCGCGATTGCTCCCCATCGCCGAAAATTGTAGGCGAGGTGCGCGCAAGCAAGTGCTTCATGAACAAGGAAAGCACGCCGGAGTACGCGCTGGACGGGTCTTGGCGGGGGCCGTAGACGTTGAAGAATCGCAGCGATACGGTTTCTATTTGAAAGCAGGAATGAAATACCGAAGCGTAGTATTCGCCGAGCAGCTTCTGCACCGCATACGGCGATTTCGGCCGCGCCGGCATGCTTTCTATTTTCGGCAGCGTTTCGCTATCGCCATAAGCCGACGACGATGCCGCGTACACCACGCGCCGCACACCCACCTCCTTCGCAGCGTGAAAAACGTTGAACGTTCCATCGATGTTGACTTCGTGTGACGGGACCGGGTCGTCGATCGATCGGGGCACGGACGGAATCGCGGCCAGATGAAAGACTACATCCGCCCCGCGCATCGCGGGCGCAAGCGCGGCCCGGTCGCGGATGTCCACACGGTGAAACTCGATACGGCTGCGAACCTCGTCCAGATTGCTCTCGCGGCCGGTGAGCAGATTGTCGATCACCGCGACATCGCTTTTGCTCGCGAGCAATTTCCTCACTAACGTCGATCCGATGAAGCCGGCGCCGCCGGTTACAACGTACTTACTCATGTGACTATTAGTTTAAAGCGCATTGGTGCGCTTGTAGTTTAAAGCGCATTGGTGCGCTTGTAGTTTAAAGCGCATTGGTGCGCTTGTAGTTTAAAGCCCATCGCATTTGAAGATGGCACTCGGGAAACTAAGCCGGCGAATCCATCCGCCGCGCGATCACGATCAGCGAGAGCCCCCGCCAAGGCATGATCCCGTCGACTCGCCGCCAGATCCATACCGTCTTATCGAACAACTTCAGCGGCGCCTTCGCGATTTTCTTCCGCCCCAGCAGCTTTCCGAAAATCCACCACGAAACCGCCCCGATTTTGTTGAGCTGGCGGTTTTGCCCGACTTCGAATCCGGACTGCTCGAGTAGCGCCCGGACTTCAGCCACGGAGAAGCGCTGCTTGTGTCCCAGCGCGCGATCGAGCGACCCGTACAACGCCTTGCCCTGCGGCACCAGCACCACCACATTGCCTCCGTGTTTCAAACACCCGTGCAGCGAGCGCAAGATCGTCGCCGGATGTTCCGCGGTTTCGAGCACGTTCACGCACAGCGCGCTGTCGAATTTATCCGTGTCATCCTTGCCCGCCCACGCCGCGAAATCCGCCGGATTCTCGGGGTCCATCTGACATACAGTGACGTTGGGCGTCCGCAGAAATCGATTGCGGAGCGCGTGCAGATACAGCGGATCTTTTTCACCGGCAACGTAGAACAGCTTGCGCGCCATCAATCGGGCGGTCAGATTTCCGATTCCCGCGCCCACTTCCAGCACCGAATCGCCCAGCTGCGGGCGCAGCACGCGCGTCAGCCAGCTCAAATACTGCGGCGTCCCGGTGAGGCTGTTGAGCAGCCCGCGCCCGTAACTGGCGACGTACAGATCGTCCACCAGCCAGAAATGCAGAATCACTCCGAGCGCCTTGATTCCGTCCTTCCATCCGATCTTCTTGCCTTCTTCGTAAGTGCGGCCGTGATAGCTGATGGGCACTTCGTAGACGCGCAGCTTGCGCTTGGACGTCTTCATGGTGATCTCGGGCTCGAAGCCGAAGCGATTGGATCGAATCGGAATGCTCTTCAATAAATCCGTGCGGAAAACCTTGTAGCAGGTTTCCATGTCGGTCACATTCAGATTGCTGAACATGTTCGACACCAGCGTCAGTCCCTTGTTGATCATCGAATGCCAGAACGGCAGCACGCGGCTCTGTTCTCCGGCCAGATAGCGCGATCCGAACACCGCATCCGCGTGCCCATCCAGCAGCGGACGCAGCAGCTTGACATACTCGCCGGGATCGTATTCCAGATCGGCGTCCTGGACCAGGCAAAAATCCCCGGCGGCGCTTTCGATGGCCGTGCGCACGGCCGCGCCCTTGCCCTGATTCACCGCGTGGCGCAGCAGCCGGATGCGCGCATCGCTTTCCGCCAGACGCTTGAGAATGTCGGATGTGCCGTCGCTCGAACAATCGTCGACGATGATCAGCTCGCGCTCCATGTTCTCCGGCAACGGCGCGGCCAGCACCAGCGCGAGACTGCGCTCCACCACCGTGCGCTCGTTATACACCGGAATCAGGATCGACAGGAGCATGCGAATCCCTCAGTATAATCGTTGATTGGTCCCCAACCCCTCATGACACAACCCCGCATGAAGAACAACACCGTAGTACTCGAAACCAACGTGCCCGGCCTGAAGCTGCGCGCGCGCGGAAAAGTCCGCGACATTTATGACGACGGCGATCGGCTGCTTTTCATCGCGACCGACCGGATCTCGGCGTTCGACTATATTCTCGCCACCGGCATTCCGGAAAAAGGCCGCGTGCTGACGCAGATGACCTTGTTCTGGCTGGATTTCCTGCGCGACGTCATCCCGAATCATTTCCTCAGCTCAGACATGACCGGCCTCCCTCCCGAACTCGAAGGGCGATCGATGTGGGTGAAGCGCGCCGAAATGTTCGACATCGAGTGCGTCGCGCGCGGCTACATTTCCGGATCGGGGTGGAAGGATTATCAGCGCACCGGAGCGGTGTGCGGCATCCCGCTGCCCCAGGGCCTGCGCGAAAGCGACGCCTTGCCCGAGCCGATTTTCACTCCCGCTACCAAGGCACAAACCGGCCACGACGAAAACATTTCGTTCGAGCAGGCTTGCTCGATCGTCGGCGCGGATCTCGCCGCGCGGCTGCGCGACCTGACGCTCTCGATTTACACGAAGGCCGCCGATTATGCCCGCGCCCGCGGCATCATCATCGCCGACACGAAGTTCGAATTCGGAACCGTAAACGGCGAAATTATTCTGGCCGACGAGGTCCTGACTCCGGATTCGTCCCGCTTCTGGCCTCAGGAAACCTATGCGCCCGGTGGCGCGCAGCCTTCCTATGACAAGCAGTTCGTGCGCGACTATTTGGAATCGATTCACTGGAACAAGCAGCCGCCTGCTCCGGCGCTTCCCGACGAGGTGGCCCTGCGAACCAGCGAGAAATATAAGGAAGCCTACCGGACGCTGACCGGACGCGATCTTTAGAGGAGGCCCCGGTGAACCTGCTCGACATACTGCTGGTGCTCGTGGTGGGAACCTCGCTGGTTACGGGATTTCTGGCCGGCTTCGCGCGCGTGGGTATCGGATTCATCGCCACAGTGAGCGGCGTACTGTTCGGGTTCTGGTTCTATTGGATTCCGGCCGATTGGTTTCACAAACACGTGAGTTCCTCTACGGCGCTGAGCAGCCTGCTCGGCTTTTTCACTGTGTTTTTCGCCTTCGTGCTGGTGGGCGCGCTGATCGGCAAACTGTTGTCGAAATTCTTTAGGTGGACCGGACTTTCCTGGCTGGATCGATTGATGGGCGCCGCATTCGGATTCGTTCGCGGAAGCCTGATCGCGGTCGCGTTTGTCGCGGTGCTGCTGGCGTTCGCAAGCAAACCGCTGCCCAACTGGATGGTGGATTCGAAAATCCTGCCGTATGCGATCGATGCTTCGGATGTGTGCGCCGCGCTCGCGCCGGGCGCGGTTAAAGACGCCTTTCGCGAGAGCATGCACGAGATCCAGAAACTCTGGGATGACCAGTTGAAGAAGAAGAAAAAGTCGGATCTGAAGGCGACTCCGAGTTAACCGGAGTTAAGAAATTTCGGGTTATGCTATTATGGCATCGCAGTTATGCCTGATCGCACCACCATCGTTCTTCCTCCCCGGCTGAAGCAGCGGGCCACGGCGCGTGCTCGCGAGCGCAAGATATCGTTCGCCGAATTTGCGCGCCAGGCGATTTTGAAGGCTGTCAACGAGCCGCTTCCGAAACGCAAGCGGCGGCGTGGGCAGGACCCAATTTTCTGGCCCGTTCCTGTGTATGACGGCCCGGTACCGGCAGACCTCTCCGCCAATCACGACAAGTATCTATACGACGAAGAGCCTTAATGGTTTTCGTTGACACGAGTGCATTCTGCGCTCGCTATGCGAGGGGCGACGCGCATCACCAGGCGGCGTCTCGTTTGTGGGAAGAACTTGACGGCACACCGCTGATCACGACCAACCACATTCTGGAAGAGACGCTGACCTTGCTGGCCAGGCGGGTTGGGTACGCCTTCGCCGCGAACCTGGCGAATCACGTTTACGCGTCCGTGGAACTCGACGTTATCTACACGACGCGCGAAGAAGAGCAGGCAGCCTTGCCCTTCTTTAGTAAGTTTGCGGATCAGAGGATCGGATTCACGGATTGCATTTCGTTCGCCGTGATGCGCCGCAACGGGATCTCCACTGCGTTCACCTTCGACCGCCACTTCATCGACGCGGGGTTCAAAGTGATCGGGCTCAAATGACCGCCGATCTCCTCATCTTCGATCTCGACGGCACTCTGATCGATTCCGAGCGCGACCTGGCGGATTCGGTCAACGCCACGCGCGCGTGGAAGGGTCTTCCGCCGCTCGACGATGCGACCGTCGATTCCTACATCGGCAACGGCGCACCCGTATTAATCCGCCGCGCGTTCCCGAATGCCTCCGACGCCGATCTGCCCGGGCTGCTGCGCTATTTCCTGGATTATTATCGCGAGCACATGCTGGACACGACCACGCTCTATCCGGGCGTGCGCGAGGCGCTGGATCGTCTGCATGCTGCCGATGTCGCGATGGCGGTGCTGACTAATAAGCCGGTCCGGTTCAGCATGCGGCTGCTGGAAGGTCTCGGTCTCGAGATGCACTTTTTTCGCGTGTATGGCGGCAACAGTTTTGAGGAGAAGAAGCCGCATCCGCGCGGCGTTAATCTCCTGGTTGCCGAAAGCGGGGCTGAGAGGTCGCGAACCGTGATGGTCGGCGATAGCGCTGTCGATGTTCGCACCGCCCGAAACGCCGACGTGCAAGCCTGCGGCGTGAGTTGGGGATTTCAGCCGGAAACGTTCGTGGACGCGCCGCCGGATTTCATCATTGACGATATGCGCGAGCTTGCCGCTATGATTGTCCGCGCGTGACCGAAGGTCACATGCATTCTTCACGAGCCGCGACCAAGCTGCGCTTGCGCCAAGGGAGCGGTTATGAGCCGACTCGCTAGCACTCGACCCAAGCCCGCTTCGTGGAACTCTCCAGCACCTTCTCCAGCAGCTCCATCCCGCGCACCCCATCCGCGAAGGTCGGATACTCGACGGACGCGGCCGCATCCGCGACGCGCGCATAAAATCGCCGGAACATTTGCTTGTGCGTATCGTCATAGCCTTCGCTATGCCCGCCCGGCAGATCCGCGAACGATGCCGCGCCCGGATGGAGCAGCGACGGATCCTTCACGATCGACTGATTCGGGCTGTTGCGATGGCCGATCCACAGCTCGTCCGGCCGTTCCTGATTCCACGCGACGCCGCACCTGGTCCCGTAGATTTCCAGATTAAATCGATTCTTGCGGCCCGCCGAAACCTGGCTCACCGCGAATGATCCGCGAGCACGATCGCCCAAGCGCACCAGCACCGCGCCGAAATCGTCCGTCGTGATGGGCGTTGCAGTGTAATCCTCAGCCGCCAGCTTTTTCCCTGTGAAGGTTTCGACCGATCCTTTCGGGCGCTTCCGCGTTTTGTGAAACGTCTGCAAATCGGCGCACAAGGCCGTGATCTTCAGTCCCGTCAAATGTTGAATCGCGTCCATCCAATGCGAGCCGATATCGCCCATCGCGCGCAGGGTTCCATTCGCGGACGCATCGGCGCGCCAGTTCCAATCGGTATCGTACAGCAGCCAATCCTGAAAATAAGTTCCGTTGACCACCAGGACGTCGCCTAATTCTCCCGCCGCGATCATGCAGCGAATCTGCTGCACCATCGGATAGCACCGCAGATTGTGATTGACGCAATGCGCCAGATTCTTCTTCGCGGCAAGCTCGTTGAGCTCGCGCGCCTCGGCGGCGTTCATCGCCAGCGGCTTCTCGCACAGCACGTGCTTCCCCGCTTCAAGCGCCGCTTTCGACATCGTGTGATGCAGCGAATTGGGCGTACACACGTGCACCGCGACGATTTCGGGATCGGCCAGCACTGCTCGCCAATCGCCTGAAGCTTTCGGAATCATCAGCGCGGCGGCGAACTTGTCGGCGGCCGCCTGGCTCGACGCGGCCACCGCGGCCACCTCCACGTTCCCCAGACGGCGGATCGCCTCCGTGTGAACCTTGCCCATGAATCCGGTGCCGAACATCGCGACTTTGAGTTTGCGCATATCGAGTTGAGGATACCGGAAAATAACCGGCGAGTTGTGCGTTACAGCTTGTAAATGGTGACGCCGCTGAGCAGCTTGGGATAAAAATCGGTGGACTTCTGCGGCATCACGCCCCCCGCGAATGCGATGCGTGCCATATCGTCGATTGGCGTAGGTTCCAGCAGAAACGCAATCTCCGCGTCGCCTTCGGTGACTTCGGCCGCCGCCGCATCGATGCCTCGCACGTACTTGAGATTGTGTTCGTCGCGCACCGCTTCCTCGCTGATTCCGAGCAATCCGCCGAGCACGTCCTGATGCAGAACCGGCACGTCCAGTTGCCCCTCTTTTCGCGGATGTTGCATCAACCTCGCCTCGCCGCGCGTGATCACCCCGATCTGCACCTTGCCGGCGTCTCTCGCCGCCAGCCGCTTCTTCACGTCTTCGAAGGAACCGAGCGCGGCCACGGACCAGCCCGCTTTCACGGCCTTGCCGAAAAACTGAATCGGATCGAAACCCGGCAGATTTCGCACCACGCGGTGCGTCGCCAAAATTTTCAAGCCCGGCGCATGCATGTTGACGAAAGTCATCATCACGAACTCCGCCGCGGCGTCGCCCGGATGCTCGTTGCGATACGCCAGCGCCGTCTCGTAACGATGATGGCCATCCGCGATCAGCAATTGCTTCGACGCCATCAATGCCCGGATACCCGCCACCTCCCCCGCCCCGGTGATCGGCCACGCGCGGTGCAATGCGCCATCGTCGTCATGCACATTCAAGACCGGCGGACCCTTGGAAGCCGTGTCCAGCAGCTGATCCACGATGCCATCCGGGTCCGGATACAGCATGAAGATCTGTCCGAAATGCGCGCGTGTCTTGCGCAGCAGCTCCAGGCGATCCTTCTTCGGCCCGCTCAACGTCTGCTCATGCCGGAACACGACGCGCGCCGAATAATCCTCTATCTTTCCGATCCCGATGAATCCCATTCGCGTTAGCCGTTCGCCCGAATCGGGCACCTGAAATTCCTGCGAATATGCGTAAAATCCCGGTTCCTCGTCTTGAGCGAGAATGCCTTCGCGTATCCAATCGTTCAGGTACTGATTCGCGCGCGTGTAAACATTATCGGAATCGTTGTCCGATGCGCGGCGCTCTCCCAGAATGATGCGAACCAGATTATACGGGCTCGCGGCCAGGTATCGCGCCTGCATGGCGGGCGAGATTTTGTCGTAAGGCTGCGTGAGCAGGTTCGCCGGGTCGCCTGCTTTCGCCGTGTAGCGGAAAGGCCGGAAGGGTTGTATGGTAGCCAAGAATTCAGGATATCCGCTCGGCGATTATTTTGCCCGGGGCTCCGGTCCTTGAGGCGCGACCGCGAGGCGCGATCGTCAGGGAGTGCGTTCTTTACTTGGCAGCCCCGATCGTAACCGTCGCCGAAATCGACAGGTGATCCAGGCGCGTGCCGCGATCGATGTTCCAATCGACGATGTGCAGGGAATCGGCCGGTGGCGGAGCTCCGACAAGAGGGGAGGAAAAATCGCCGGTCAGAATTTTATCGAGATCGGGCCGCGCGTCGCCGGCGGCATCCGATCCCGGGCCCGCGGTTTGTGGCGACCCGATCCAGAGCAGCGCCGTCAGAGGCGCGAGAACGAAAAAACACTTCACCAACCTCTATTTTATGCGTTGACGTCGATCACCGTCCGGCCGCGAATCTTCCCCGCCAAAATCTGTTCACCCAACTCGAAAACCTTGCCGAGCGGTTCCACCACGATCATTTCGTCGAGCAGGTTCATCGGAAGATCCCGCAGCAGCCGCGCCCAAATCTCCCGGCGGCGCGGGCTCGACACTCTTGTGGAATCTATTCCCAGCAGATTCACGCCGCGCAGAATGAACGGAAACACGCTGGTGGTCAACGCCGCGCCACCCGCCAATCCGCACGACGCGATGCTCCCACCCAGCGCGACCGCTTTCAGCAGATTCGCGAGCGTATCGCCGCCCACGGTGTCGATCGCCGCCGCCCATCGCTCGGCTTCCAGCGGACGCTTCGACGGTGCGGTCAACGCGGCTCGGTCGATCATATCGCTCGCGCCCAGATGCACCAAATAATCGCGCAGCTCCGGCCGCCCACTCGACGCGACCGCCTTATAGCCGAGCTTCCCCAGAATCGCGATCGCCACGCTGCCCAGGCCGCCCGCCGCGCCCGTCACCAGCACTTCGCGCCCGCCGGGCTTCAAGCCGTGATGCTCCAGCGCAATAATCGATTGCATCGCCGTGAATCCCGCCGTGCCGATCCCCATCGCCTGCTTAAGCGTCATGCCTTTCGGCAACGGGACGATAAAATCCTGATCCAGCCGCGCATACTCCGCGTATCCGCCCCAGTAAACTTCGGAGGTTCCGCAGCCCGTCACCACCACTTCATCGCCGGGATTGAAATTCGCCGAGGTGGATTCCTCCACGGTGCCCGCGAAGTCGACTCCGGGCACCATCGGGAAGGTGCGAATCACACCCGGCTTGCCGGTCACCGCGAGACCGTCCTTGTAATTCAAACTTGAATACGCGACGCGCACCAGCACCTCTCCCACGGGAAGCATGGAGCGGTTGACCTGTTCGATGGCGGCCGAAACTTTTCCGTCTTGCTGCTTCGCCAACAGCGCTTTGAAAGTGGGGCGTGTCTGGAAATTGGACATTCGAGGTTATGATAACAACCCCGCCCGTCCGGGCGGGGATGCTCGTGGGGCGGGTCCCCTGACCGGTCCCCTGACCCGCGCGCGACCCTGGTCGCGCAACCTCGCCCATCAAGGCTGGGACACTTATCGTGCTGTTTCAAGCGGTCGCGAACCAGGCGCCTGTTATAATTGAGACATCGGTTCGCTGAATCTTCCCGCATAGGCAGGGCATCCCCTTCCTGTAAGCCATATTGATGAAACCTGCATCGCATACCCTCGGCCTGAATTGGGGTCTCGCCTTTGAGGACCTGTATCGCCGGGAAGGCCTGGAGCGGCTCGACGCGATTTTCGCCGAGCATCTGAAATCCACCGAAGCTGCTCTGTTCTCGCGATGGACGGAAGCGCGCGAGCACGTGGGCGCTCTCACCCGCAAACAAGCTGCTGATCTGATCGTCGATCTCGCTCCGCATGTCGACGATTTTGTCGCTGAGCTGTTCGGCATCCAGGCTGAAGTGCGCGAGTTGCAAGCCCGCCACAACGCATTTGAACCACTGTTGTCCCTGAAGCGCAGATTCGTGCAGAAGAAAGCTATCAGCGGAGTGACGGCCGCGCAGGCCCGCGCGATCGACGGAGCCGCCCTCGCCGCCGATCTCGAAGCGTTCTTCAACGGACCGCTCACCGAACAGAATTTCGTGGAGCATGTTTCGAAATGGTTGGATCACGAGAGCGACGGCGAACCGGCGAATGCCGCGCAGTTGAAGATCGCCCAGCAATACGCGGCGTGGGCCGCGCTATCGCCCGCCGGAATCGCCAAACATCGCGGCGGCGTGCTGTTCAAGGTGCCGCACAAACTCGACCAGCTCCATCTGATTCCAGTCGAGACCATTGCAATCGACAGAGTGTCGCGCCTCGAATTGAACCAGCATCATCTGCGCCATCGCGAAGGCTTTGAGCTTACCGATCCCGGCACGGATCTCGCCGGCGCGCTGGATCAGGCGCATTACTGCATCAAGTGCCACCACCAGGGTAAGGATTCCTGCTCCACCGGACTCAAGGAAAAAGACGGCGCGTTTAAATCCAGCGCGTTCGGCATCACGCTCGCGGGTTGCCCGCTCGACGAAAAGATTTCGGAAATGAACGTGATCAAGCAGCGCGGCAATTCCATCGGCGCGCTGGCCATCGTCACCATCGACAATCCCATGGCTGCCGGCACCGGCCATCGCATCTGCAACGATTGCATGAAGTCCTGCATTTTTCAAAAACAGGACCCCGTAGACATTCCGCAGGTGGAAACGCGAACGCTCAAGGATGTTCTGGAGCTGCCGTGGGGCTTCGAGATCTACAGCCTTCTCACGCGCTGGAATCCCCTGGATTTCAAGCGGCCCGTCCCCAAACCGGAATCGGGCTACAAAGTTCTGGTAGTCGGTTTGGGCCCGGCGGGATTCACGTTGGCGCATCATCTGATGAACGATGGCCACACAGTGTGCGCCGTCGACGGTTTGAAAATCGAGCCGCTGGATCAGAACGTTTCCGGCGTTAGCCCTCTCGGCGAGCGCGTACCCTTCCGTCCGATTCGCGACGTGAATGAGCTGTACGAATCGCTCGATGATCGCGTGATGGCGGGTTTCGGCGGCGTTGCCGAATACGGAATCACCGTCCGCTGGAACAAAAATTTCCTGAAGATCATTCGTCTTCTCCTCGAACGGCGCGCTCGATTCGCTATGTTCGGGGGCGTGCGCTTCGGCGGCACCGTGACCGTCGACAGTGCGTTCGAACTGGGCTTCGATCACGTAGCGCTGTGCGCGGGCGCGGGCCGGCCCACCGTGATTCCCATGAAGAACGGTCTCGCGCGCGGCGTTCGCCAAGCCTCGGATTTTCTGATGGCGCTGCAACTCACCGGCGCCGCCAAAGCCAGCTCCGTCGCGAACCTGCAACTTCGCATGCCTATCGCGGTTATCGGCGGCGGCCTAACGGCCATCGACACGGCTACCGAATCGCTCGCGTATTACATCGTTCAAGTGGAGAAATTTCTGGAGCGATACGAGACCCTGGTTGCCGAAAAAGGCGACCGCGACGTTCGCGCGCAATGGAGCGCGGAAGAGATCGAAACGGCCGGCGAGTTTATCGCTCACGCCCGCGCGATTCGCGCCGAGCGCCGAACCGCCGCCGCGGAGGGACGCGAACCGAATCTGGTGAGCCTGATGCATAGCTGGGGCGGCGTGACCATCGCGTATCGCCGCCGCATGATCGATTCGCCGAGTTACACGCTGAATCATGAAGAAGTCGCCAAGGCTCTCGAAGAGGGCATTCGTTTCGCCGAGAACCTGACACCCGAAGCCGTCGAGGTCGATCGCTACGGACACGCGGCGGCGTTGCTGTTGACGAGTCGCGGCGGGGAATCTTTGCGCATGGCCGCGAAGTCGATCCTGGTCGCCGCCGGCACGCAACCCAATACCGTGCTGGGCCGTGAAGATCCGCACAACGTTTTTCTCGATGGTAAGTGGTTTCAGGCGATCGACGAAAACGGCGTCCCCGTGAAACCCGAGCGCATCGCGAAACCGGCCGCGTCGCGTGTGCTGATGTCGCTGCGCGCGGATGGCCGCGCCATCAGCTTCTTCGGCGATCTGCATCCGTCCTACGCCGGCAACGTGGTTAAAGCGATGGCTAGCGCCAAGCAAGGTTATCCCGTGGTTTCGCGGATCCTGGCGCGGCGGGCGCCGGGTGCGCCCAACCCGGCCGTTCTTCTTGAAAAAATGAACGCGGAGCTGCGCGCGGTAGTTCACGACGTGGTGCGCCTGACGCCGACCATCGTCGAGGTAGTGGTGAAAGCGCCGATGGCGGCGCGCGCGTTCAAGCCCGGCCAGTTTTATCGCCTGCAAAATTACGAGTCGTTCGCGGCGCGTTCCAACGGGACCGTGCTCGCGATGGAAGGGCTCGCGCTCACCGGCGCGTCGGTCGATCGCGAAAAGGGACTGCTCTCCACCATCGTGCTCGAAATGGGCGGCTCCTCCGATCTGTGCGCTCTGCTCAAGCCCGGCGAACCGTGCATCCTGATGGGACCGACCGGCACGCCCACCGAAACGCCCGCGCAGGAAACTGTTTTATTGATCGGCGGCGGACTCGGCAACGCCGTGCTTTTTTCCATCGGCCAGCAGCTTCGCGCGCGCGGATCGCGCACCATTTATTTTGCCGGTTACAAGAAAATCATCGATCGCTACAAAGTGGAGGAGATCGAGAAAGCCGCCGACGTCGTGGTCTGGTGCTGCGATGAAGCGCCCGGATTTACGCCCGGCCGCGTGCAGGACAAAGCCTTCGTCGGAAACATCGTCGAGGCGATTCTCGCGTACGGCCGCGGCGATCTGCGCGGGACCCGCATGGACGACGGGGACGATCCGGAAATTTCACTGCATGCGGTCGATCGTCTGGTCGTCATCGGCTCCGATGCTATGATGGGCGCCGTGGCGCGCGCGCGCCACACCTCGCTTGCGCCGTTCCTGAAACCCGATCACACCGCCATCGGCAGCATCAATTCACCCATGCAGTGCATGATGAAAGAAATCTGCGCGCAGTGCCTCCAGCAGCACAAAGATCCAGTGACGGGCGAAGAGACGGTCGTGTTTTCGTGCTTCAATCAGGACCAGGCGCTCGATCACGTCGATTGGGGAAATCTGCGCACGCGCCTCTCGCAGAACGGCGTGCAGGAGAAGCTCACCAAGCAGTGGATCGACCGTTGCCTTCGCGGCATTGGCGCGCGCGAAGAGGTCGGGGTGAATTAAGCAAGGGGACTCGTGGGGCAGCCAATTCTGGCTGCCGCCGGATTTTATCCGGCGCGCCGTTCGTCGCCCGAGGCCGCCTGAAAGGCGGCTGCAGCCAAAATTGGCTGCCCCACATCGCGTGATCGGCTCTACTTCGTTTTCACCGCAATCACTTCAATCTCCACCAGCGCCCCCGCCGCCGCCAGCGCGGCCACCTGCACTGCGCTCCGGGATGGCTTGTTCGGCTGATCCTTGGTGCCGAAGTATTGCCCGTACGCCGCATTCATCCCCGCGAAATCGAGCTTGCCTTCGTTCTTCGGATCGCCCACCAGGTACACGTGCATCATCACCACGTCGCCCATGGCGAGCCCCTGCTCTTTCAAGATCGCTTCGATCTTGCCGAGCGCGCTCGCCGATTGCGTCTTGGTGTCGCCATAATCCGCGGGCGTGCCTTTCGCGCGGTCCGCGGGTGTCACCGGCGTGGGAACCTGCCCGCTGACGTACAGCGTGTCCCCGGCCCATACCGCCGAAGCGATCGCCCCGTTGCCGGGCTGGATGTGTTTCACCGTAACGCCGCTTTGCGCGAACGCAACACCACAGAGTCCCACAGTCATCACCACTGCATACGTCGCTTTTCTCAAGTTCATGACGATTCTCCTCATTTAAATCTCGGTAGCGCGAAACCTATTTCGCCCGGCCGGCGATTTCACGCGATCGCTGATCATACCCACCGCCGTATCAGAATACCGCTATTCCACGCGCTTCGGATTTGCTCTCGACAAAGTCATCCAGAGGACCGCGGACCTCGGTATCCCTCGGACCAGAGCTCCATAAAAGGTATACTCCGCGAAAGGTATGCTCTGCGTGATGAACGGCCAGACGCGACGGCGTGCAGCTGCCCTGCTGGAAGTGCTGGGGGTGAGCCTCGCCGGTCCGCTCTTGATGTGGGGGTTGCGCCGGCTGATCGGCGTATCGGTCACGAATCCTCTCGACCACTTGAGTGTCCACACTACCGATGCCGAATTGATTACGGCATCGCGTCAAATGTTTGTGTTGCTGATGTTCCAATACGCCGGATATTTTCTGCTCATTGTCCCGATCAACTGGTGGTATCGGCGGCGCGGCCCCGCATCCTATGGCCTCACCAGGGCAGGCCGTTCCTGGATGGCTCTGCTTCTGGCCGGGCTTGGAACCGTCGCCCTGTCGGCATGGCCTGTCGTGAGCATCGAACTGATTAGCGTGTTCCGCCCGCTCGGCGAAACAGCGCCGTGGCGGCAGGCGTTTTTTGATATGTCCTGGCGGCGTTGGGAGTTTTGGCTGTTCTCCGCGATTCTCAGTTGGGCGCTCATTCCCGTTCTCGAGGAGCTTTTCTTTCGTGGATACTGTCAGCGGCGGCTCGCGGAGGATTGGGGAGATGGACCGGCCATCCTTGGGACCGCTTGTCTTTTCACTTTCGCGCACACTCAGTATCTGATGCCCAACGCGTACAACGCCGGCATGGTCGTGAGCCTCCTCACGCTCGCCATCGGATTCGGAGTGGTGTTTGCGTGGACGCGATCGCTGATTCCCTCGATCGCGGCCCACGCCATTATCAACGTTCCGATGACGCCCACCTGGCAAGGCGTGCTTCTGGCGGCGTTCGTGATCGGTGCGATTTTCAGTTGGCGTCGAGGCGCGGCTGCTATTAAGCAGATCTTCTCGACGGCGAGTGTAGCCGCGTGCGTGGCGCTCGCCGTCGTGGGAGCGGGTTACGCAATCGCGGGAGCTCGCTTCGATAGTGTGACGATTTTGGCCGTCGCGATGGTCGTGTTCGCCGTCGGACTCGAAGCGATGGACCGCCGGCAACGTACCGAGCCTTGACCAACCGAGCCGCGACCAAAGGGAGCGGTCCTAAATCCGGATTCGGCAACCCTTCAACCACCGAGCCGTGACCAAGCTGCGCTTGCGCCAAGGGAGCGGCCCAAGAGATGCTTCTTCCAAACATTCGGCTGGGTGGCTGACACCTCCTGTTTTGCCGAGGGGCGTCACAGGGCCGGATAGCCCGCGTCCTTCTTCACTTCCTCGATGTGATGCGAATGGCTCTCCACATGGATCGAACAAGCCATCAGCCACTGATATGCATCCATCGGACCGAACACCGGATGCGGCGACATGTGCCCGCGCAGCGCATCCTCGGTTTCGCTCGCGTAGGCGATCGTGCCCTCCCGCTGCTGGTTGAATTCCGCCGCCGCGTCCGCCAGCGTCGCGAAGCGGTTGTGCGGGCACATGCTCTCCGGCGCTTTGTTCACGCCTTTGGGGTGCGGCCGGAATTCGCGATGATAGCGATGGTCGTTGGCCTGTACCTGCTCCATCAGCTCCGGTTGGGCAGGCGCTTCGAGTGCGCGCCGGATCAGCCCTCGCAGCGACTTATCGCTGATGGCGATGTGCTCGGCCAGCTCCAGAATCGACCACTGCTCGGGATTCGGCTTGAAGTTCGCCTGCGCCGCCGAAACTCTATCGATCACACTCATGAACTTGTCGCGCGAAGTGTGCAGCCGGTCCACCGCCAGCTTGCGCTCCGCATCGGTCATCTTAGTCGTACGTTCCATATCACGCTCCTTAAACTTACAAAACCACGACCCGACGTGGCGCACGCTTTAGCGTGCTGTGTCGAGATTCATCTCGACATTACTTCTTCCAGAACCGCGACCGTCAGGGAGCGGCTCTCAAAAACTCATTCAGCAGCAAATGAAAATGATGCACGCCGTTTTCGCGCTTTACCGAAAACCGGCCTGTGTCGTAGGTCCGCGATCGCAAACCTTTCTGCACCGACTCGCAAATCCGGATGTCTTCCTGCTGGATCTCATCGCTAAACGCAACCGTCTCCCGACTCACGTTCGACCCCGGATAGCCGAACCATTCAAAGATCGTTAGCGTCCGGTCCGGTCCCAGCGGCACAATAATATTGGCGCTCAAGTTATCCGGGTAGACGTTCAGCATGAAGTTGGGAAAAATCCAATAATACAGCGCATTCATTCCGTCGGCTTGGTAGCGCCGGTTCTCGTGGCGCGCCTCCGTGCCCTCACGCGGCGGCCGGATCGGCGCGAATTGCGACGAATAGTATCGATGCGTGTCGACCCGATACCGCGCGTAATCCAGCTCGCGCATCAGGCTCGGATGCGCCGCCGGCAGATGGTAACCCTCCAGGTAATTATCGACGTAGACTTTCCAATTGCAATTGATGATGTAATCGCGCCGCTCCGAGAATTGAAGCTGATCGACGGCGCATCCGATTTTGGCGACCTCCGCGGGAATATCCCCGAACACACTTGTAAGCCCCGGCCCGCGTTCCAGCGAACCCGCATCCTGATTGACGAAAACGTACGGCCCCCAAATCTCGACTCGATACTGCGGCAGCTCGATCGACGACATTTCCCAATCGAGCACGCCTTCAAATTCCGGACATGCGATCAGCCGCCCATCCAGGCCGTAGGTCCAATTGTGATAGGGACAGCGCAGCGTCGCAGCCTTCCCGCAGCCCTGCGCAATGATCGACGCCCGGTGGCGGCACACGTTCGAGAACGCACCCAGCACCCCGTCTTTCGCCCGCGCGATAATCACCGGTTCGCCCGCGATCTCGCACGCGAAATACGTACCCGGATCGGCCACCGCCTGCGCGTGTCCCACCGGCTGCCACGTGCGACCGAAGATTCTCTCGCGCTCGGCGTCGAGCATATCGGGGTCGAGATACCAGCGCGATGGAATCGTCGTGGCGCGCGCCAGCTCAGCGGCGACGTAATCGTTTGTCAAAGATCGATTCTAACGCTTCGCTCGCGTTCGCTTTCTGCGTCCTCGGTTTACGCCGCCGTTCACCCGGAAGACGAACGCGGGCCGCTTGGCGCTTTATGATAGAATTTTGCTGGTTTCACCCAGCCCAGTGAACCGGGCGAGCAATTTTGCAAGCCGGCACACTCTGCGCGGTGAGTTACAACTAAACGAAGGAGTCAGGCAATGTCAGAAGAAAACAATACCTTGGTCCGCCGAATCGTGGAAGACTACTGGAGCAAGAAGAATCCGTCGCTAGCGGGCGAGCTTTTCGGAGCGAACTGTTCGCTTCATACTCCGGACGGAGACCTCCACGGGATGGAAGGCGCGAAGATGCTGTATGACGCATACGCAACTGCCTTCCCGGATTTCGTCATTACGATTGACGACACCGTTGCCGACGGCGAACGAGTGGCGATCCGTCACACTTTTGCAGGCACGCACAAAGGTCCGTTGGGCGGGGCCGCCGCATCCGGCAACCGCGTCACAGTGTCCGGAATGATGATGTTCCGTGTTGCGGGCGGCAAGGTCGCGGAAGCGCGCCTTACGTGGGACACGTTAAGACTGGCACAACAGATCGGGGCCTTGCCGAAGGCGAGCGGACAAGCGGCTACGTGAAGCTGCCCTACTGAGGATTGTCCCGTTGCGTTCGCTCCGCTGGGATCGCCTAAACAATCGCCTGCACGCCCGAACGCTTCTCCGCCAGCAATTCCGCGATCGCGCGGCAATCCCGCACCACTTCCGTGAACTGCTCCGGATGCAACGACTGCGCTCCATCCGACAGCGCGCGATCCGGCGACGGATGCACTTCCACCAGCAGCCCCGCCGCGCCCGCCGCGATCGCGGCCAGCGCCATCGGATGCACGCGATCCCTTCGGCCGGTGCCGTGGCTCGGGTCGACAATAATCGGCAGGTGACTCAGCTTCTGCACCGCCGGGACAATGCACAGGTCCAGCGTGTTGCGGCTGTGATCGCTAAAGGTGCGCACGCCGCGCTCGCATAGGATCACCTGATAGTTGCCTTCGGAAAGAATGTACTCCGCGGCCATCAGAAACTCTTCGAGCGTCGACGACATTCCCCGTTTCAACAACACCGGCTTTCGCGATCGCCCCGCGCGCCGCAGCAGCGAAAAATTCTGCATGTTGCGCGCGCCGATCTGGATGCAATCCGCGTATTCTTCCACCAGGTCGAAGGTTTCGACATCGATCGCTTCGGTCACGACGCCCAGCCCGGTCGATTCGCGCGCTTCGGCCAGCAGCTTCAATCCTTGCTCGCCGAGTCCCTGAAATGCGTAAGGCGACGTGCGCGGTTTGTAGGCGCCGCCGCGCAGCAATTGCGCTCCCGCAGCCTTCACCACTCTCGCCGATTCCAGAATCTGCTCGCGGCTTTCCACCGAACACGGCCCGCCGCAGAATGCCGGTTCGTCGCCGCCCACCGGGACATCCTTGATGTACACGATCGAGTTTTCGGATTTGACCTCGCGGCTCACCAGCTTGTAGGGCTTGGAAACGCGGATGGCTTCGGCGACGCCCGGCAGGTCCTCGAACTCCGCCGGTTCCACCGGCCCCGGATTTCCCGTGATGCCGATGGCGGTCTTTTGCGCACCGGGCATCACGTGCGGACGAAAGCCCAGACTCTCGATTTTCTTGCAAACGCGCTCGATATCGGCCGGGACGGCTTGCGCGGTCATTACGATTAGCATCTATCTCATGAGTTTACCGCGCGAGTTTACCGCGCGAGTTTACCGTGTTGCGGGGTTACCGCGCTGCGGATGTCGAGTTGAGGGTTGGTGGGGAGTTGATCGTGCCGCTCGTTGACACTCGCGGTTCAGAAAGAGGTTGAGCGTGCCGCTCCCTCGTGCGCTGTTGCGCGTTGGCTCCGGAACCCGGAGCCAAAACGGTCGCAGTTCAGAAAAAAAGCCCCACCTGACGGGTGGTGCTGGAAAGACAAGCGCTCCGTGACGCCCGCGCTGTTACTCGCCGGGCGTCATGAGGTGCGCGGTCGACGTACCCGCGTTCATGATCCACACGCCACCCTGCTTGTTATTGTCGGGCAGGCCGAGCGATTGTGAAGTCGCGCCGGGAACGGCGATGGTCATGTGCGTTCGGGTGTGTTCCGCGTCGGGTCCCTGGAGGTGATACCACACCGATCCGAATTCGGGTTTCACGCGGGTCCCGTCCTTCTCGGCTGCGTCGAACGCCGCCAGACTGGCCTTCTTGTCGGGGATCGCCTCGAACTTCATGTTCTGCGCGGCGCGAGGCAGGTTAGCGACGCTGGTGCATTCCACGCTAAATGCCTGCTGGCCGGACTGCCCCGATTTGTCATAGCAGGCCATGCGGCTGGTGCCCTGCTTCAACGTCTCATAGGTGTAATCGGCCTTCCACCGGATCACCGTGGCGGCCGCTTTCGTATTGCCTGGAGCCGCCATCAGGGCCTTGTCAATGGCGGCCTGCTCGGGCGATTGCGCGAATGCGCCGGCCGAAACCGCCAGTATGCTGAGAACCATCGGTATCATACGCTTCATTGTTTGATCTCCCGTCTGTCAACTGGAATTGTTCCGCCTTCGCGAGCTGGAACTTTTAACTTTCTACTTCGCAAGCCCAGTAATTTTTCGCCAACGAATTATGGACGCGATTCGCGAACAATAGTCCCGGCGACTGACTCAGTATATCGCGGCCCGAGGAGGAAATTTATCGAGTTTGTTTCGATACGGACGCTGCTTTATTCAGAACCTTGTCAAGCACGAACCCAAAACCGATTTCTCGCCAAGCGGTGGTGCTCAGGTTAAGGCCCGCCACTGCAAGCCTACTTTGAAGACTTTCCGTTCTCCGAGGTGGAACCCTCAACGACAAACGTCAATTTCCGGGAAGTTGAGCTTCGGCGGGAAGCTGAGCGTACCGCTCCTTTTAGTCGCGGCTCAGAACCGAGCCGGAACGCGCTCCCTTTGGTCGCGGTTCAGGAAGAAGCCCCAAGCTGACGCATGGGGCTGAAAAGCCGGAACGCGCTCCCTTACGGTCGCGGTTCAGAAAGAAGCCCCAAGCTGACGCATGGGGCTAGCGGGCCTTCAGTGCGGCCAACTCAGCCATTGCCTTGCGCATCTCGGGCACATCGGCATCGGCGTGCGCCCAGGTCTCCAGGAACTTTCGATACTCGGCGCGCGAGCGATCCAAATCGTGTTTTCGCGAATACGCGACCGCCAGATGATAGCGCGCCATGGCGTGATTCGGATTGATTCCGAGCACGCGCCGATACTCCGCGATGGCTTCGTCAAAACGCCCCAGGCGCAGAAAGGCATCGCCCAGCGAGTCCTCATACCATTCCATGTTTCCAATCGGCTCGGGCTGCTTCAGGAGCTCGCGGAAGGCTTCGATCGCTTCCTCATTGCGTCCCTTGGCAAGCGCGAGTTGCCCCGCGGGCCACAGGAAGTTTCGCGGACTGATGCGCCCACCGCGCGCGGAAGTGTCGACAGGAGAGGCCAAGGCTTTTTCCACTGATGTCAAGTCGCCGCGCTCCTGGGCCATCAGGGCGGCGACAAGTGAAGTACGCCCAGGAGTTCTTGCGATGGTTGCTTGCGCCGCACCCAGGTCGCCGCGGCGGTAATGAATCCACTCGACACAGTCAATCGCCCGCCCCTTCTCGTTATCGGAGCGCGAGAGCGGAAACAACTGCTGGCATTCTGAAATCGCAGTGGAGTATCGGCCTTGCCAGTAATGCAGAATCGCCAGGTGAAGGCGCGGAATAAAAAAGTCCGGCTTGCGCGCGATCGCAGCGCCGTAAGCTTGCTCGGCATCGGCATAGCGGCCGGTCCACGCGTAAGCCGTGCCCAGCGAATCGTGCGCGTTGGCTTCGCCCCCGGTGAGTTCCACGTAGCGTTTGGCCGCAGCGACCCCTTCCTCGCAACGGCCCAGATGGCAGTAGGAGATCACGAAGTTGTAGAGCGACGGTTCCTCCGGATCGACGGCGAGACCCCGCTGCGCCGTTTCCAGAGCTTCCTGATAGCGGCCCTCGCCTTCCAGGACCCGGGCCAGGCGGCGGAACGCCAGCGCGTCGTCGGGGTACGCGGCGATAATCCGGCGGTCGGCCTTGATGGCTTCTTCGTAATCGCGATTCGCCAACGCGTATCCAGCCGAGATATACAAGCGATCCCGTTCAGTCAACCGATTCGAGAATTGGAACGCCTTTTCGTAATACGGCTTGCCCAGCGACGGCTGGCTCCAGCTGATGGTGTGCGCGTCGCCCAGCGCCGCGTAAGCGACCGCGAATTGCGGATCGAGCGCGACGGCCCGTTCCAGCAGTTGAATTCCCTCGGGCGTTTCGAGCATCGCAAGCCGCTCGACGCCCAAAGAATAATAACGATACGCCTCGATGCTAGTGGTGATCGGCAGCGGCGGCGACGGCCGCTTGGGCGGTTCTGCTCCAAGATCGCGCATCAACTTCGCCGAGAGCACTCCCATTTGGCCGATGATCTGCCCGGGATCGCTGGCCGTGGCCGTTTCCGTCTTTACGAAGGAGCCGTCATCGCGATGGACCTGGACCGTCACGCGAATCGCATTCCCCAGTTTTGCGAAGGTGCCCAGCAGGAGGATGCGCGCGCGGGCGCGTTGGGCGATGCCCAGCGCGTCCTCCAGACGCAACGGATCGGTGGTGTTCCAGCCGGAACGCGTGATCAGGTTGGCCACTTGCGGACGGCTCAGCACGCTGATTTTGGGCGACCGGGAAAGATCGGCGATCACCATGTCCGCCAGGCCTTCGCGCAGCCAGTCCAGTTCCTGAGTTCTGGATTGATTCTCGAAATACAGAACCAGAACCGGATAGTGTCCGGCGATCTGCGGGAGCGTGGTTTCGGGCGTCGATTGCGGATGCGCGCGAAGAGCCGCCCACACCGCGCCCGTTCCGATCAGCGCAGCGGCGATCAGACCCACCCAAAGCCAGCGGCCGGAACGCCTCGGCGATTCGCTGGTCTCTTCCTCCACCCGGACCTGGACCGTGGTGGTTTCCTCGAGCATCACGCCGGCCGCCGCCGGAAGCGCGGAGCTCGAAGGGATTTCTTCAACCGGTCCGATGAATTGATAGCCGCGGCGGCTCACGGTCCGGATCAGGCGTGGAGCGCGCGCGTCGTCGCCCAGAATCCGCCGGATCTCGGCGATGCATTGAACCAGCGAATCGTCGCCGACCGTTAACCCCTGCCAGAGAGCCTCGATCAGCTCTTCTTTGGGGATCAGGCGATCGCGCTTCTCAATGAGGTAGATCAGTACGTCGAAAGTCTTGGGGCGGACGGGCTGGATTTCACCCCCGGAAATGACCGAGCGGGTGGCGAGGCACAGCTCGATTTCGTCAATGCGGTAATTCCGCCTGCCCAGGAGTTCCACGGCGCACCCTGATTGATTCTGAAGGAGATTCTATCACGGCCCGCGCAATTTCGTTGGAATTTCGGGACTTGATCGTGACTTCCCGGCGCTCCCTCGCCCATAATCGAGACTCTGCGGATCAAACGCACTACTGAGGTGACCGTCACCAGGACCAGGCGAGCCGTCGTTGGCGGCGACGCTCGCGGTGAGGTTCACCCTGCTGACGTTCCAGGGAATGGGGGGCGTCCGGGGTCAAGCGAACCTGCCGGGGCGAGCCGCGTGATCGATGTGACTCCGGTTCCAGCGGGGGCGCTCGCGCGCCTGAGGGATCGCTTAATCGGGCTATTCTACTCAAGGAGGGAGCCGTGAACTTTAGAATTGCTGGCGCCGCTGTGCGCCGTGCGGCGTGGATTGCCTCGATCTTCAGCGCCGCGGCGATCCATGCCCAGACCACGTACACCATCCAGGCAGGGCCGGCGGTCTTTGGCAGCTGTCCGACCACTCCCGCGGCCCCCGCCGTGACTTCGGGCGGCACATTGAGTTTTAGTTACTCCAATTGCGGAGGCGATCTTATAACAAAGAGTGCGACGGTAACAATAAACCTTCCTGCCTCGTTCACCGCAACGGTGGCTGGGAATAACGTTACCGTCAACCCCGGTCCGACAGCGTCCGGAACCATAACCGCATCCTTTGGTGGCTCCACAGATCTTCAGGGCGTGAGTATCAATCTGAATTCGGGCGGCGGTGGCAACACCAAAGTGGCGGCGTGCGTCGCAGGCGGCTTCCAGAGCACTCCTACTTCGACGGCGACCGCAAGTGTGACAGCCTGCCCAGTACCATCCTCGCTCCCCCTAAACACATCCGGTAAAGCTATGTGGGTTTTCACAGTAGCGGATACCAACAATAGTTTCACCGGAACCGTGCTCTACTCGGCGGGAGCGCCGACCACCGGCTCCGTTTCGATCAACTACTCGCTGCCCATCCCCAGCTCAGACCCATCGGGCGTGGGCGACCCGCTGGTGGGGATCGCGCCCTTGCTTCCGCCGTTCTGCGCCTCGGGAAGTTACACCTATACAGGGCAAAACACGGCTAACGTCGTTCTCCAGTTACTCGACCAGAACGGCAAAATCATCGGGACGTCGGCACCCGCGGGAGTGGCGGGACAGGCAATCAATCTGCCGGCGACGCAGAACGGCCCTGGCACTTGGGGCGCAGGCTGCGGCAGTGCCAAAGGGAAAAGCCAACTCATTTACATCCCCGATGACCTGCCAATGCCAGATTTCGGCATTACCCCGAGCACGCCCTACAACCAACAATTCGGGCCTCTGAAGCTTCAAGCCGTGCTCGTCGATTCCGTCACGTTGAAGCAGCTTGCCACCGGCGCTCCAATCCTCTACCCCGTCGAGCCCGGGGTCGCCGCAACCAAGATGCAGTTGGTACTTTACGACGCGGTAGCTAAGAAAGTCGTTCAGGTTATCCCCACGGCGACGCCGATTCCCCTCTCCGAGGGCAGAAGCCTCGAGGACATATTGAACATAATTTACAATCTTTATAGGCCCGGCGCCGCCGCCAATAATCCTATCCTTTGCGTAGATGTTACGCTGAGCTCGGACGTCTCGGAGTCTCTGAACGCAAGCTATAGTGGTCCGAGTCTGAACGCAAACATCACTGCCGTCGACCAATCAGGAAATAACAGCCCAGTGGAGTCCACGACCACGCTCTTGAAGGTGACCAAGGGCGCAGACATCGAGTATTTCTTCCACATTGCCCCGATTGTGCCCGTGGGGAGTGTGACTGCGACGATTCAGCCATACGTGACTTTTGCTGGCGGTTCGTACTCCGCGAACCTGAGCCCAACTTCGCTGAAATTCGAGACCATCTCCGTTACGGCTACGCCCGCCCCAAACCCTCCCAATTGCAATCAGCCTGGCTCATGTCTGATACAAGGATCGTCTCCGAACACGTCGTCCGCAAACACCATTCAAGTCGTGGGGAAAGTGACAGCGGGGGCATCCGGCGAATTTGTCGTACGCACACTCAGTACCACTGACAAAGCGGGCAAAACGGTGGCCACGACGATGTCGTTCCCCAAATTCGCCGCCGCGCCAGGGGTGCCGACTCCATTTCAGGACACCATACAGGTCCCGGTCCCCTACAACCCCAGTTCCGTATACATCACGTATTATCTGCTTCACGCCGGCCAGTCCGCCACGGATTACGAGACCTGCAGCGCGCGATGCGCCGACAAGTTTTTGTCTTACTCTAGCTTCACCTCGAATCTGACTACTCCGAAGGGGTCGGGTGGGTCGGCTCCGGGCCCGAATATGGCCCTCAATAACGTGAGCGATACAAAAGGCCACGGTCCGATCACCGCTGCAAGCTCCGACGACGATTTTGTCTCCAGCCTCCACGACAGTCTGAGCAAAGTGAAGGAACTCGCGCGCGCGCGAGTACGATCGAACTCTCACGCACCCCAGCCCCACGCCACGCCATCGAATCCGCCCCTTATCGGCATCGCGGCCACGTGGACCTTCAACCCTCCGATCCCCAGCGACGGCAGCTTTTCCGCGGCCATCTCGTTCAACTACGCGTCCAGCCAGCTTCCCGACGATCCCAACTTCGTCGAGTCCAAGCTCCAGGTGGTCTCCATCGATTCCACCGGCACGCTGCACACGTATCAGACCACGGTTGACACCACCAACAAAATAGCGACGGCGCAGATTACCGACCTGGACCCGACCTATTCCTTGGCCTTGGTCGGGCCGTTCAGCCAGACTCCGGTGATGCTCGCAACCGTGCCCACCAGCTCCGCGCTGGTCAACACCGGCACGCAGGCCACCGACCTGAGCACCACCGCCTATCTTTCGTCCGGCGTGGGTACGCCCGCGGTTTCCGTCTTGAACGCCGGAAATCAAATCGTATCGACCGGCCCGGGCTGGGTGCAGGCGTGGTCGAATCCGTCCACCCTAGCCGGGGTTTCCTGGTTCGACAACGGCGCGCAGTTCGCCGTCATGCCCGGCACAACCACAGACTTCAGCTTTATCTTTACCGATGTCGAGTACAACGCTACCACTTCGACCGAAATCGATCTCACCAACACATCGCTGTTCGATTCGAACATCACCGTCACGCTGCTTGGCGCGGACGGGAGCACGCAAGGAACGTATACGACGCTGCTGCCGGCCAAGAACTCGATTTCCGGACGGGTGGAGGGCTTTTTCCCCACGCTCGCGACGGGGTTCACCGGCTATCTCACCGTCACCTCGGAACAGACGCTCGCGGCATCGGGAATCCGCTGGAGCGGTGCGACGGCCACGGGACTGGTGGCGCAGCCGGTGAATAATACATCGTTCGCCATCACGAGTGCGTATTATCCGCAGCTCGCCTCCGGCGTGACGACCACGGTGCACCTGGTGAACGCGAGCACGTCCGCGGCGAATGTGACGCTGAAGGCGTGGTCTGCAAGTGGGTCAGCCGCCGCGCCGACCGTGAAAATGCAGTTGGCCTCCGGCCAGCAGTACACGGGCGCCGTCGCGACAATTTTCGGGACCGATCCAGCCGGGTCGATCGAAGTCGACAGCGACACCCCGGGCGTGTTTGGCGACGTGCTGACCATGGACGCCAGCTTCTTTCCGAACTTCGCTGTCTCGCTGCCACTGAGCGGCACGCCGGTGGCGACATCGGTTCTGCCCTACGCGACCACCAGCACGACCGCATACGTGTTCAACCCGAACTCTTCGGCCGCGACCGTGACAGTGACTCCCTACGGCGCGGACGGCACCAAGGGCGCTGCGTCCTCCATGTCCGTTCCGGCCAACGGCCGTGCCGCGATCGGGGTGAGCGCGAGCGCGTACGCGACCATCTCTTCGACTCAGCCGGTGGTCGCCGCCGGATGGATGGTGGTTCCGTCGGGAACCACCACCGGATATCTGTCGCTGCCCGCGACCTTCAGCGCGAGCACCGGCGGCAGCACTGCGCCGATTAACGGCGGCGGCACCACCATCGAATTCGGAAACGTCGCGGTGGGCTCGTCCGCCACCGGTACGCTCACCATCTACAACACCGGGACGACCACCCAAACCATCTCAACGATCACGGCCTCCGATCCGCAATTCACCATCGTGAGCCCGGCGCGGCCGTTCAACATCGCCGCGGGATCGCAGCAGGCCATCACGATTCAGTTCGCGCCGACGTCCACCGGGGAGCAGAGCGCGCTGCTCACCATCACGGCCGGCGGATCGGCCACGCTGTATGCACCAGTGGTTTTACTTGGCGTCGGAACTCCGCAGCCATCCGGCGGTTTCATCGAGTTCGGCAACGTGCAGGTGGGATCATCCACGACGGGCACTTTCACGGTGACCAACACGGGCTCGGCATCGGTGAACGTGACGGCGATCGCCAGCACCGATCCGGAGTTCACCGTGGTGAGTCCGTCGCTTCCGTTCACCATTGCCAGCGGAGCGCAACAGGTGATCACGATCCAGTTCCTGCCGGCTTCGGCGGACGATCATACGGCTACGCTGACGCTGACGGCGAACGGATCGACGACTTTGTTCCCGCCGGTGACCCTGGATGGAACCGGAACCGCGTCCACCGGCACCGGCCCCACTCCGGTGATCAGCAGCGTGGTGAATGGCGCGAGCTTCGTGGCGAAGCTGGCGCGCGGGTCCTGGGGCACCATTCAAGGCACTTTCACCGCGGCGCAATTGACCGCGACCGGCGTGCTGACGCTGCCCACTTCGCAGGGCGGCGCATCGGTCACGGTCGGCGGAGTGCCCGCGCCGATTTACTACACGCAATCCGGGCAGGTGAATTTCCTGGTGCCGCAGGAAACCGCGCTGGGATCGGCCGTGCCCGTGGTGCTTACCGTTGGCGGAACGCCCAGCGCGGCGATGACCGTGCCCATCGCCGATTACGCGGTGGGCGTGTTTCAATACGCGCGGACCGCGACGATTGTCGATCCGATCATCGTGCACCTGAATAATTCGATCGTCACACCCACCAATCCAGCCGTGCCCGCCGAGACCCTGGTGATTTACGCGAACGGAATCGGCAAGCTCAACAATCCGCCGGCGACCGGCGCGCTCTCGCCGTCTTCGCCCGCGGCGGCCGCGGTGGATACGCCGGTGATCACCGTCGGAGGAGCGGCCGTGAACGTGCTGTTCGCGGGGCTAACGCCGGCGCTGTTCGGATTGGTGCAGTTGAACATCACGCTTCCGGCGTCGCTGCCCACCGGCGCGCTGCCGGTGGTCATTCAATCTCCCGGCGATTCGAGCGCGCCCGTGAATCTTTATGTGCAGGGCAACGCCGGCACGGCTGCGCCCAAGCTCGGCGTGGCGGGAACGCTCAGCTTCGCGAGCGTAACGGTGGGACAGAGTTCGAGCCTCACGCTGACGATTTCGAATAGCGGCAACGCGGCGCTCAACGTGAGTTCCATCACCAGCTCCAATGCGGCCTTCACCGCGGGCGCGAACGCATTCACGGTGCAGGCCGGCAGTTCGTTCGGCGTCACGGTGAAATTCAGTCCGGCCTCGGCGGGTCCGCAATCGGGGACGCTGACCATCGCGAGCAACGATCCGTCGAACGGCTCGCTGGGAATCCCGCTTTCCGGAACGGGAACGGCCGTGGCGCCGCCGCCGGCGCCCTCCATCACCACGTCGGTAACGCAGCTCGCCTTCGGATCGGTGACGGTCGGCAAAACGCAAGCGATGCCGGTGACCATCAACAATGCCGGCAACGCGGCATTGACCGTAACCTCGATTTCGATCGACAACAAATTGTTCACGCCCAGCGTGACGTCTTTTACGGGAGCGGCCGGCATCGCGGCCGGAGGCTCCTCCACTCTTTCCGTGCAATTCGCGCCCACCGCAGCGGGTCCGCAATCCGGCACGCTTACGCTTTCGACCAACGATCCGGCGCACGCGAGCGTCGCCATTGCGTTGACCGGAACGGGTGTCGCGGCCGCGCCCACCAACGTCACTCTTTCGGTGGACGGCGGAACGTTCAACAACTCGGTTGGATTTTCGGGTGTGGCGAACGCTACGTTCGTCAACCGGCTTACGCCGCCGTCGTATCCGGCGACGCTCACCGGTTTGCAGATTTATTTCGGGAATCGGGCGAATGGGCTGAACCCCAACGCGCCGATCACGCTGGTGGTGATCACCAATCCGAGCGGCTCCTCGGAGGTTAACACCGGCTCGGCCGGCCTGGAGAATTTCTACACGTCCACGGTGGGGGCGCAGGGAGTCTTCAATATCTACAATCTGCCCACCGGCGTTACCATTTCGAGCGGCGATTTCGTGGTGGGATTCGCGGTGCCGAATCCAGCCGGACTGTTCCCGGCGGATGAGGATCAGGTGACGCCGTCGCAGGGGCGCTCCTACACGTCGACCAACGGAACGGGGTTCCAGGTGATCGACTCGTTCGGGGCGAGCCTGGCGGGCAACTTCGGAATCCGCGCGGCCGTGACCCTGGGCGGATCGTCCACCAGTTCCGTGGTGGTGTCGCCCGCGGGTCCGTCGGGTCAAGTGCGGGACCAATAGGCGGTCGCATCAACTGCGCGATCCTTGAAGCGCGGCTTTCGTCCACGCCCGATGAGAAGTCTCCCGGTACGCGGCGCATTCACGACGCGATCAACGCCTGCCCGGCGGGTCACGCCGTCAAGCGGATTCGCCGCGGTGCGCCCGTATGGAGCGCTCCGTTTCGCTTCTGAACCGCGACCGTAAGGGAGCGCATTCCGGCAGCGATACCTCATTCACTTCAGCCAGCCCGTCTTGATATAGATCATGTTCGAGTCCGGCTGCTCCACGCCTTGCAGCCAGAAGATCCGCGATCCGTCGCGCGACACGGCCAGAGTGGTGTGCGAAGCATTCATGCCGGGAGGCGGGCGCAACCCGGCAAACAGTTGGCGCGGTGCGCCGAAGCGCAGCTCGGTCCCCGCCGCCTCCACCGTCACCGACATCACGGCTTGCTTATCGAAATAGACGATCTCCTTGCCGTCCTTGCGCCATGCGGCCTTCTGGCCCGACGGAGCAATTTGCCGGCGCCGTCCAGGCCCCGGGAAGGGCTGGACGTAAATACCCTCCTCCACGCTTCCCGTATCGTATACGAACCAGCGCCCATCCGGCGAAAAGCGTGGCCCAATGGTCAGAACACTCTTCTCCGCGGCGACCCTCGTCTTGGCCACTTCGGCAGGCCCGGCGAGCGGCACGGAAAAGATCTGGTGAGTGTCGGTCTCAATCAGCCACTTTCCATCGGAAGAAATGTCCGGGAGCCCGCTATGATTTCCGGGCCCGGGCTTGCGCGACTCACGAACCTCTCCGGAACCGCTGGCGGGCATTTCCCAGAATGCACCGCTCCCGTTCCCGAGCAGCGCGGACCCGCCCGCGAACCAGCCGATCCAATTCACATCCCTTGGAAGCCCCAGCCGCCCAGGCTGTCCCACATCCACCAGCCAGGAGCTGTCGGATGTGACCAATAGTTGTCTCTCGTCCGGAGACAATACCACGCTTCCGTACGAACCAAGTGGACCCGCCGTGCCGATCGGTTTGCCCTGCCGGTCAAAGACGGTGACCTGAGACAAGGCTTCCTTACCCGGGCGCCAGGCGACGGTTCCGTTGCGGGCAACTGAGATATCTGCGCGGTGTATACCCATCGAAGGCTGAGAGGCGACGCCTCGCGCCACCAGCTCGGCTTCGCCTTCCAGTTTGCGAGTACTCCGATTCAGCCTCTGCGAATAGAGATTGTCGTTGCGCGCAAACAGGACGCGCCCACCACCCGCCGGCGTGTAGCGTGCCGCCGTCTGGTTCTTGAGCAGCAAGACAGGATCGACGGCTTTCCCATCGCGAAGTGTGGCCAGATAAACAGCAGCCTCATCGGAATCGCGATGCGGAACAAACATGAACAGGAAATCTTCGCTCCCGGGCAGAAACTCCGGATAGAGGCAACGGCCGTCCTTTAGCGTCTCGGGCATTTCCACGGGTTTGAGTTCTCCACCCGCAGCGGGTACGGTATGCAACACATCACCCGAAGAAAGCAGGACCGTGCCGTAGTCGTCCCAACTTCCCCCACGCGAATACGTGGGCATCCGAGCGATGGCTTGCGGAGCTCCGTCTGGTAAACGGACTTTCATAAGCTGGAGCGCGTTGACTGCAGGGAACAACACCGCCGTTGAATCCGGCGACCAGAATGCCGCGTTGCCGGCCGCCTCTGAGCCTGGAACCGGCCGGAGCTCCGGCGTATCCAGCCGGCGCAGGTAAAGGCGGGTCCCGGCAAAATACATCACTGTGGCACCGTCAGGCGAGACCTCCGGCGCGGAACCCTGGCCGCCGACTTCTCTCAGAGCGACTCCAGATGGCGGCACGATAGCGAGCGTCATGGCCGGCGGCCCACTCCCAGCCGACCTCACCCGCAGCCAACCGGCAATCCCCACCACCGCTAGGATCAGGGCCATCAAGGCCGCTACGCTCCACGCCAGTTTGTGGCGCAGGCTCATAGCCTGCGACGGCAGGGCATGGCCCAGCCCCACCTCCAACTGCCGCCACGCGTCGCCGATATCGCGCAGCCGCTTCTTCGGGTCCTTTTCCAGGCAACTCTCCAACAAGCGCCGCACCTGAACCGGAATCTTGGAAAGATCCGGCTCCCCCTTCAGCACCGATGCGAGTGTGTCGCCGATCGTGGGGCCGGAAAACACGCGCTTTCCGGTCAGCATCTCATACAGCACGCAGCCGAACGCCCAGATATCCGCTCGCTTATCGGCCTGCTGTCCTCGCGCCTGCTCCGGACTCATGTATGCGGCAGTGCCCATGATCTCTCCAGCACGCTCAGTGACAATCGTCACGGTCGGCGAGATGGACGGATCGGCGGACGCGATCGACCCGTCCGCCGGCTTCGCCAAACCAAAGTCGAGGATCTTGATCGCTCCGGCAGGCGTGACCATGATGTTCGCCGGCTTCAGATCGCGATGGACGATTCCTTTTTCGTGCGCGGCGTCCAGTGCATCCGCGATCTGTTTGGCGTAGTCGAGCGCCGTCTCGACCGGTAGCGGGGATTTTACTAACGCGGACAGCGCTTCGCCCGGGACCAGTTCCATCACCAGCGCGTGCTCCGCCATACCGCGATCTTCCAAGCCGTATATCTGGGCGATGTTGGGATGATTCAGAGACGCCAGCACCTTGGCTTCGCGTTTGAACCGAGCCAGCCGATCTGGATCTTGCGCGAAGGCGTCGGGAAGAATCTTGACGGCTACTTCGCGATCGAGCTTGGTGTCCCTGGCGCGATACACCTCACCCATGCCACCGGCGCCGAGCGGCGCAAGGATCTCATACGGCCCAAGTCTGGTTCCAGGCGAAAGCGGCATCGCGTTTGAATCAGCTTATCGCAAAGGCACGGGCTCTATTCCAGCCCCACCCGTTAGGGTGGGGATTACGCACGGGAACCGACCACGCTCCGCCTCCTCCACCGGACCGCTCGATCCATGAAAATGGTCTAAGCCACAACCGCGGCGGAAGGTGCAATGTTCATCAGACCGGGAATGTCGATGGCCCTCAGCTCACGCGACCCGGAGCGCGGGAGCATGATCTTCAGAGCCGTCGTATCGCTGGTCCTGGGTTGCAGCCTGGGTTCCAGCTTGGCGGGCATCTGCGCTGCTCATGATTTCTCCCGCAGCGAGTCGCGGGTGGAAGTTCACGGGCGCGAAGTTCGCGTTGCGTTGAGCCTCAATCTCCTGGAGCTTGGTGGCGCAGGTAATAACAATGTCGACACCAATGGAGACGGCGTCATCTCCTACGACGAGCTCGACCACGCGATCGACCGGATTTACGCGTTGATCAAGCAGCATTACGTCCTGGGAGAAATTATTGGACAACCTGGTCCTCCCGCTGCTCCTATTCGCGTCACGCTCACGCATTATGGAATTTCAATGGGCCATGTGCTCGACGCGCAACTCCTCTACGTGTTCCCGGCCGGCGTCACTCAACTCTCGGTCACTTCGACACTCGATCAAATCATGCAGCATCCAATCGGACAACCAAGGCACCAGCATCTGATCAGCGTCCGTTTCGATGGGGAACCGCGGGAGAGCGTCCTCGACGCGGCGCATCCCACGGCCGTTTTCTTTAGCAGCGGCGCTTCTTCATGGAAAACGTTCGCGAGCTTTGTCAGGCTCGGCATCGAGCACATCTTCACCGGTTACGATCACCTTGCGTTCCTGGTGGGATTGCTCATCGTGGCCACCACGCTTGGGTCGATGATCAAGGTGGTCACTTCATTTACCGTCGCGCACAGCCTCACATTGGCGCTCGCAACTTTCAACCTCGTCAATATTCCCGTGCGGTTGACCGAGAGCCTGATCGCGCTCAGCATCGGCTACGTTGCGGCGGAGAATCTGCTCGGCGTCAGCACCACCCATCGCTATCGGATCACTTTTCTGTTCGGCCTGATCCACGGATTCGGATTTTCGAACGTGCTGCGGGAAATGCAGCTTTCGCGAAGCCACCTGGCGCTGTCGCTATTCTCATTTAATACCGGAGTCGAGATCGGCCAGATTGTATTCGTGCTCATCGCGTTTCCGCTGATCCTCTACCTCACGCGATCGCGATGGCAGCGGCAAATCACGTCTGCCGTTTCGGTCGCGATCCTGGCGCTGGCCACGTATTGGTTCGTGCGGCGGGCGTTCCTGATTTAGTTCTGGCATCGTACTGAGAATACAATGGTTATCCGCCAATTTTCGCGAATTTACCGGGTTGATGAAAAACCGGTGTTTTGCCGGCAATTTCACCGCGAGAAACCGTGTTTTCACGCATGCTGTTCGGGAGGCGGCCGGACGTGATCGCTAATAAGACGCGACTTGGCATTGGCGCGGCGGTACTGATTCTGGCCGGGATTTTGTGGTGGCAACCGTGGTCGAATGGCCCGGTGACGGTGCGCGGGACCGGCGATGTTCTGACCATTGCCGCCACCGGTGACTCGCTGATTCTTAAGCCGACTCCTTCAGACCAGGGTGTCGCGAAACTGCTCCAGAGTGCAAGTATCGCGGTAACGAATCTCGAGGAAAATGTTCTCGACCCGTCGAGGATACCGAAGCCCGACAATCCTGGAGCCGTTCGATGGCCGTATGGAACCAAGGCGATAGCGCAGAACCTGCGGAAGCTCGGGTTCACTTTTATCTCGCTCGCCAACAACCACGCTATCGACTACGGAGTCGACGGCCTCCGCCAAACCGTTCAAATTCTGGATCATGCCGGTCTGCTCCACGCGGGCGCGGGTGAAGATCTCGCGCAGGCCACGGCGGCGGTCGACGTCGGCCGCGCGCCTAAGCGTGTTGCGATGCTTGCAGTTGCCGTCTCCGCGAGCGCGGAATCGCGAGCGACCTCTTCGCGCGGCGAAATTATGGGACGGCCCGGCGTGAACGCGCTGCGATATGCTCCCGACGTGACGGTGGATGCACGGACGTTCGAGATTCTAAAGCGGTTGTCCCCGGAGCCCGGTGACAATCAACTGATCGTGTCCGGGAACACCATAAGAAAAGGGCCGAAAACGGCCGTGGAAATGGTCGCGGATGAAGGCGACACGAAGCGGATTCTCGATCAAATCCGTGCGGCGCGTGCGGACGCGGACGTCGTTATCCTGATGATTCATTGTCACGAACCGGGCAACGGAAGTCCGGAGCCGGCGGAGTTCCTGAAACGGTTTGCGCGGGCGGCGATCGACGCCGGCGCGAGCATGGTGATCGGGCAGGGGCCGCACCAACTGCGCGGCATCGAGGTGTACAAGGGCGGGGTGATTTTCTACAGCCTGGGAAATTTTGCGTTTGATTTCAGCCAGGTCGACCCGCGCTCGGAGGATGTGTATGAGTCTGGAACCGATTTGTACCGGCTGGCGCTGGGTGCGATTGCGGATTCGGAGCCGCCGCCGGCGTGGTCGATGGACCAGCCGGCGTGGTGGGAGAGCGTGATCGCGATTGGGCGATTCGAGGGCGGTGTGCTGCGGTCGGTGAGGCTACAGCCGATCGATCTGGGAGTGGGACTTCCGTTGACGCGGCGGGGGCCGCCTCGGCTCGCGAGCGGGGAGCGAAGCCGGGAGATTTTGAGCAGACTCGCGGATTTGTCGCGTGGGTTCGGGAGTGTGATTCGGATTGAAAACGGAACGGGCGTTGTCGAGTTGCCAGATCGGAATCGTTAGAACCGGAATGCGCTCCCCAAGGGTCGCGGTTCAGAGACTCGGAAATGCTTTCCCTAACGGTCGCGGGTCGTTATTGAGGAAGCATTTTTTGGACCGCTCCCTTTGGTCGCGGCTCGGAACAGGTCGCGACTCGGTTCGTGTTTTTATAACCGCTCCCTTTGGTCGCGGCTCGGAACGGGTCGCGGCTCGGAACGATTTCCGAGCTAGGGAACGTGGATCACGCCGACGTTGCCGTCGATCGCGATCACCGTCCCGAAGGGCTTCGAAAGATTCTGCAAATGGGCTAGGATACGCTGGGCGATGGCGGGGGGCGCGAGTTCCGGAATTCCGCGGCGGGAAATGGGCGCGTCCTGGCGCGCCCAGATCGGGTAGATCCGAACTTCCAGAAGTTTGCCCTTATCGAAGCGGCTCAACGCGATCAGGCTCTCGTAATTGACCGGCTCCATCACGCCGCGATTGTTGAGGCCCGCGATGGTGCGTTCGGCCGTGGTCTGCGGCGATGTGGGATTGTTGTCGCAGTCGCAGGACCAGTCCCATTCGCGGAAGAATTCGCCGAGATCGTAAAAAATCGGTTTGCCTTTGTAGATCTCGATGCCTCGGATGATGTGCGGGCCGTGGCCCACGAAAGCGTCGGCGCCGTTGTCGATGGCGTTGTGCGCCAGAGCGACCAGAAATTCCGGCGTATGGTCCTCGAACAAGAACTGTTGCAAGGCGGTCTCGCCCTGGTGCGAGTGAATGGTCGCGATCAGGAAGTCGGAAAACTCTTTGCCATTCTTGATGCTGCGCAGGTTTGCGCTCAAGTCGCCGGAGTTCATGGTGTAACTCAGGGAGCCGGGCTTCTCGCCGATCTTATAGCGCGTTCCGAACATTTCGACCTCGGAGGCGCCGTCCGCGGGAGGACCGACGGGATTGGAATACTCGGTGCGGTGCGAATAGACGGAATCGCGAATCTCTTTCATCGCCTTCAGCTCTTCGGGAGTCACCGCGATGGACTGGGTGAGATTCAGCGGGTTGAGGCCGGGGCGCCCGCCGGCATTTCCGATGCGATACGACGCCGCGAGGCGCGCACCGCCTCCGGCCGCACCGGCTACGTCACTATACATTCCCACCAGGCCCACGCGGCCTTTGGGAGTTTCGAGAAAGCGCGGCGCGCGCGCGTCGTCAAGATCGCGTCCCGCGCCCGCGTAGACCACGCCGGCCTTGTCGAGCAGGTCAAGCGTGGCGAACATGCCTTCCTGATTCGAATCGAAGAGGTGATTGCCGGCGCGATTCACCATTTTGAATCCCATCAGTTTCAGGTCGGCGGCGACCTCCTTGGTGCCCACCATGCTGCCGCCGAGAGGGCCGGTGAAATTGGTCTCGTCCCTGATCAGTGACTCGAAATTGCCGAAGCCGACGTCGGCATCACGGATAATTTTGAGGGCAGCCTGAAGGCCGGCATCCTGAAATTGCGAGGCCGGGCGGATGATGATGAGGTCGCCCACGCTGGCGAGGGTGAAGGGCTCCATGATTTTCATTTGCAGATCGCGGGACCAGTCGCGGGGGGGAGCGGGGAAGTCGCCGCGGCCGCCGCGGCCGCGCTGGGCGAGGGCGGCGGGGATGGCTAGGGCCGCGGCCGCCAGGAGCAGTGCGAATGCTGCGCGCCTCACGGATCGGAATGTTTTGGTTTCGTGGTTCATTGAACCCCTCCTTTGTTCGCCCAAAGCCGCGTGAAAGAAAATGCTGAAAAAAGCCGGTTGTCCACCGCTCCCTTACGGGCGCGGTTCCGTTAAAGATCCACCGCTCCCTTACGGTCGCGGTTCCGCTAAAGATCCACCGCTCCCTTACGGTCGCGGTTCCGCTAAAGATCCACCGCTCCCTTACGGTCGCGGTTCCGCTAAAGAAAAGCACGGCGAACTAAAGTTCGCCGCAGCACGCTAAAGCGTGCGCCACAAGCGCCGCCTGAAAGGCGGCTGCAGCCAAGATTGGCTGCCCCACATTAAAGGTCGCGGATCGCTAAAACTACGCGCGCCCTTACGGGCGCGCCTCAATCACACCGGTGCTGCCATCGATCACAATTTTCGTTCCAAAACGCTGGGACAACTTCTGCACGCGTTCGAGGATGCGGCGCGCGGCTTCCGGCGAAGCCATGTGCGGGACTCCGCGCCGGGAAATAGCGCTGTCGAAACCGCCATCGATGGGATACAGCCGGACTTCCAGCAGCTTGCCTTTGTCGTAACGGCTCACCGCGATCATACTTTCGTAGTTCACCGGCTGCGCGGTGGCGCCCTGCTTCAGATTGCGCTCCGCCGAGGTCTGAGCAAGGCTGGGGTTGGTGTCACAGTCACAGCCCCAATCCCATTCGCGAAAAAATTCTCCCAGGTTATAGAAGATCGGTTTGCCTTTGTAGATTTCGACGCCGGCCAGCACATGCGGCCCGTGGCCGACGAAAGCGTCCGCCCCGTTATCGATGGCGCCGTGAGCGAGCGTTACCAGATAATCCGGTGTGGTGTCCTCGAAAAGCCACTGCTGGAGCTCGGTCGCGCCCTGGTGCGCGTGAATGGTCGCGATCATGAAATCGGCATATTGTTTGCCGTTGCGGATGCTGCGCAGATTGCCCTGGAAGTCCGCCGGATTCATGGCGTAGCTCTGCTGCCCAAGCCGGTCGCCGGCCATGTAGCGGACGCCGAAAAGATCGAGTGAGCCGGGGTCTTCGTTGGCGGGCGGATCGAGCGGGTGATCGTAATTGGTGCGATATTCGAAAACCGAGTCACGGATTTTCTTCAACGACGCGAGTTCAGCTTGCGTCACGATGATGGAGCGCGTGAGGCCGATGGGATTCAAGCCAGGGCGGCCGCCGGTGTTGCCGATTTTGTAACTGGCGGAGAGCCGGGATTGGCCGCCGGTGGAAACCTCGCCGTACATACCAACCACGCCGATGCGTCCTTTGGGGCTTTCATAATAATGCGGGGCGCGCGCGTCTTCGAGATCGCGGCCCGCTCCGGCGTAGACCAAGCCGGCGTCCTCCATGAAACGGAGGGTTTCGAACAGGCCTTCCTGGTTGGAATCCATCAAGTGATTGCCGGCGCGGTTGACCAACTGAAATCCCATAGCCTTGACGTCGGCGGCGACGGACTTGTCGCCGAACATGCCGCCCAGGGGGCCCTGGAAGCGAGTCTCATCGCGAATCAGAGATTCGAAATTTCCGAAGCCGACATCGGCGGCGCGAATGATCTTGAGGGCGTTTTGGAAACCTGGATCGCCCAGGGTTGATGCGGGGCGCAGGATGATCATGTCGCCGACGCTTGCAAGCGTGAACGGCTCAGTGATCTTCATTTGCATGTCCTGGCTCCAATCGCGGGACGGCGCGGTGTAGTTGCCACGGCCGCCACGTCCGGGAGCCTGCGCGGCGATCCGAGGCGTGAGCGAAACAATCGCCGCGGCGAAGGCCAGGGCTGCGTAAGTGGCTCGGTTCATGCGTGACCTCCTATCGGTCGAGTACGGAGAGGCTCGATTTGGCGTAATCCTATCACAACGGCGCGATTCGATAGTGGGTCAGTTCGAGAAAAGGTCAGTTCGAGAAAATGGCTCCTGAAAAAATAGGGACTGACAAAGACTGACACCTTTTTTCAGCTCAACTACTCTTCTATCCGCTTGGTTGTGTGCCGCTTCAAATACCAGCACGGAGGACACCCCAAGTGCGGAGCCAGCGACTGCACACAATACTGCGACTCCACCGGCACATCGAAATCGAAGCTCATTCTCTTGTCCTTGCGATGCACCGCATAATACGGCTGCACCCGCACGGAGTCAAGAGGATGGTCTCTTGCCGCGAGGTAGTCCGCGAAGTAGACCACGGCGACGAACACAGCCAGGGAGAGCAGGACACGGCGGACGCGAGCCATCGAGATTTCAGGGCTGCGGGCTCACCACGTAATCCTTGAAGTAGCTGGTGCTGTCCGTTTTCGACCAGAGCCCGACCCTGCCCGCAACCGGCGGGCGAAGCACCGGATTGTTCGCCGGAAACAAATCAGGATCGGCCGGACCCCTGCGGCCGGCGGCCGGCTCACTGCCAAAGGTGTACTCGATTGCGATCGCCCCGTCGAGCCACGCCTTGAAGCTGGTTCCGTCCACCGTCATCTTCAACTCATGCCACTCGCCGCGGTCGAGCATGAACGGCTTGGCGCGGTCGCTGAATCGGATGTTCCTCCTGATGCCGTTGTGAAACTCCCACAGCGCGACGTTGTTTTCCGTATCGTTGTAGCGCACGGCCAGCCAGTCGCCATTCGGTTTCACGTTGAAGAGGATGCCGGAACAGCGGTCGGCGTCGCCGCCCATCGTTTTGAACTTCATACTGATGGTCCCATTCGAAAAATTGTCGACCGTCTTGAGGACCGCCACCGGATAGTAGGCGAACTGCTTCGCGTTGTCCATCAGCTCTTCGTTAGACGTGCCATACAGCTTGCGTGCGGTCTGGAGCAGCAGCTTGGTGGGATTATCCTTGCTCGCCACCCACGGTCGGCCGTCGATCATGATCACCTTATCGCTGCCGTCCTGCGCGACTACCCACGTACCCACCATCGGCTCGAACGCCGCTGGGGGTTTGCCGACTTGCTCTCCCGCTAGGCTCACTTTGATATCGGCCGCGCCTGCCGTCGCCGCCACAAAAAAAGCGCCCGCCAGAGCCAATCCACATCGCCCGAATAGCTTCATTTCAGACTCCTTCGAGCTATTTCAAAGCGCACAGGCCGCTCGTGCCGTTGTGCGCGCTTTAACGAGTATCCCACCGAAAATAACTACTACCGGCCATAGCACATAAAAAAATATTCCAGCGCCCCTGGCCGAAACGGCGAGCGGGTGCCCGCGAAAAACCGGCTCGGTGGATTCGGTCGGCGCATCGGGGCTCTTAGGCACGTGATCGCTGGCCAGCGAGTAAATCGCCTCCAGAACGCCTTCCTCGGTCGTCACCCGGCTCATGGTCCTGCGTCCGTTCAGCTCGTACCAGATCTCGCCGTAGCCGGCGCCAGTCTGTTCGAAGAGCCCGATTGAAGTGGCCGATACATACCGCACTTCGAGCTTTGGCATGATGCGCCGTAACTTCGAAAGCGCTCGGCGCTCCAGATCCAGCCTCCTCGGATCTTCCTGCGCCAGATGCGCCTCGATCTTCAGCGGCTCGTGGATCTGCCGGAGCGCCTGTTCGTCCGCTTCCGAAAAGGAGTTGCTTCGCGCTTCGGAGGTATCCCAGTTCGGCGTGACCAGCATGCTCGCGAAGATACAGCCCGCGGCGAGCACCACAACCCCGGCCGATTCGTACGCTCGCCGGATTACACCAGTGCCGAGCCGCATCCAGAGTGCCGCGACGCTGAGGCCGGTCAGTATCAGCACAACGGCGATCAGCAAGGTATCCAATCTTAGGAGACCGTGCTGGAATTCCGCCACCATGGCGGCGGGCGTGTACCCGGCTGCGCGCTCCCACCATCCGCCCTGCACCGCGGCAACAAAATTGACGATCCATGTGCCGATGGTGATGCTCAGCGTCAGGATCGCCGCGGTGGAGGGATGTTCCGCGATCGAGGCCATGGCCGCGGCAAGTCCGATGGTCAGGCCCGCGTTGAGCACGTGCCCCAGCGTCAGCGTGAAAAGTTCCGGCGCGTAGACGCTCCCGCCGTAAAATTTCCAAAGGATGATAGCGCTCAGCGGCGGAAGCATCGCCACCAGCCAGCCCGCGAGCAGCACCAGCGCCTTCGCGCCGATTCGAAGCAGCGGCGGCATCGGCTGTTGAAGTTCCAGCTTCAGCGCGCCGCTTTGGCGGTCGCCCGCCACCAGACGAATCGCAACGAATGGCAACAGAAAGACAGCCGCCAGCTCGCAGGCGCTGAACGTCGGCGCCCACACGCCGATCAGCGGCGATAAAGCCTCGCCCACGCCGGCCGCGGTTCCATTCAGTCCGCTGACCTCCGCGTAGGTGCGCACGGACCCGATGAACGACACACCCACCAGCGGCCCCATGCACAGCAGCAAAACCCACCATGCCCTGGATGCAACCAGTTCGCGCCATTCCTTTTCGATAAGCCACCGGAACGCGGACCTGGCAGCCCGTGGCGGAATCCGCTTCCTTGCGGTCGCGGTGCCGTAACCCGCTGGCGTTACTGAACCGCGAGCGTCAGCGAGCGGTCGAATGTATTTCTGCCACAGGTTGCTAGGTGAGCGCAAGAAACACCTCTTCAAGGTCCTCTTTAGGCAGAGTGGGGCGGACCCCCTGGTCCGCGGCCGACGCCCCCGTCGGCCTTTGCTTCCGACACACCACATTAGGTGAGCGCAAGGAACACCTCTTCAAGATCCTGTTTAGGTGATTTAAGCGATGACGCATTATGCGCCGCCGCCAGCGCCGCGAGTTCGGAAACGGTCCCTTCGCCTCGCACCCGCCCGCTGCTGAGCAGGATGAACCGGTCGCAGAAGCGCGCGGCATCGCTGATTTGATGGATAGAGAGAAACAGCGTCCGCCCCCGGTCCACATGCGTTCGCAACACCGCCGCAATGTCGCGCGACTGCCGCAAGTCGAGCCCCTCGAAAGGCTCGTCGATCAGCAGCGCCGGCTGCTGCGTCAGCAGTCCGATCGCAAGCAGCACGCGCTTGCGCTGGCCTTTCGAGAGCGCGCCGACAGGTTGGTCCAGCAACGATCGGAGATCCAGATCACGGATCACTTCCTCGCGAAGTGCTGGCTGGCCGCCCAGAAATCCGATGGTGAAATCCAGCGCCCAGCGCACGGATTGCTCCGGCCAGGGAGCGATGCCGTCAGGCACATAGAACAGGAGCGATGCCCGGTCCTTCACTGCGATCGACTTGCCGCGCGCGCTCAGCGTGCCGAGGTCGGACGGCAACACTCCCGCGAGACACTCGAACAACGTCGACTTTCCGGCCCCATTCGGACCGATCAGTCCCAGCACCTCGCCCGCCCGGACATGGAAGCTGACGTCCTTCAGTGCGGCGATGCGACCGAATCGCTTGGACAGCCCCTTCACCTCGAACATCATCGATCTCAACCCGGAATCCATTCATGGTGCTGAAAGAGGGGACAGGCTACCCTTTCACCATTTGCAATATGTTGATTCCCGGTCATTGCTTCGCCGGACCGTACAGGATCCGGCCTGGGCGCTCGCTGGTCAGCTTGCCGTCATCGATCACGATTTTGCCGTTCACCACCACGTATTTCACTCCGACGGCGTATTGGTGCGGCTTTTCAAACGTCGCAGTATCAGCCACCGTCGCCGGATCGAAAATCGCCAGGTCGGCTTTCATGCCGGGGCGGATCAGGCCGCGATCGTAAAGTTTCAGGCGCTGCGCCGGCAGGCCTGACATTTTATGCACCGCGTCCTCCAGAGTGATCGTGTGAAGCTCGCGAACGTAGCGGCCCAGCACTCGAACGAAAGTTCCGTAGCTGCGTGGATGCGGCGCGCCCACGCCGAACTGCGGGATCTCGCCGTCCGACCCGATCATGGTGAACGGATATTTCATGATGCGCTGAACGTCGTCCTCGCCGATCGCATGGAACACCGCCGAGCACCCGCCGCTATGCTGGATTTCGAGCAGCGTTTCAGCCGCATTTTCAAAGTTCACCGGACGGCCGCGCGCTTTGGTGATCTCGGCCAGATTTTTTCCGGCCAGCGTTTTATCCCAATTGCAGCTCGCCATCACGACGTTCGCCGGGTCGCCGCCGCCGCGGTCGAACTTGATCGCATCCACAACGTAGGTCTTGATCTTCACGCGCTGCTCGGGCGCGTCCAGTCGCTCCACCAGGGATTTCTGGCCGCCCTCCTGCGCCCATTGCGGAATCAGGCTCGCCGTGCCGGTGCTCGAAGCGGTGTAGGGATATTGATCGATGGTCACGTCCACGCCGCGCGCCCGCGCTTCTTCCACCAGCCGAAGAGTGTCGACGCTCTTGCCCCAGTTGTCCTTCCCGATGATCTTGTGATGCGTAAGCTGCGTCGGCATGTGGCCGTCCTCGCCGATGCGGATGGTTTCGCGAACGCTATCCAGAATGTGCGCGGCTTCGTCGCGCATGTGCGAATGATGCATCCCGCCCATCGCGCCCGCCACTTTTTCCACCTCGATCACTTCCTCCGTTGGCGTGAAATTTCCGGGCACATAGAATAATCCCGTGGTCACGCCGAAAGCCCCATCGAGCATCGCCTGCCGCGTGATCTGCCGCATCTTTTCAATCTCTTCCGGAGTACCTGGACGATTCACCAATCCCATCACCGCCTGCCGGATGCTTCCCTGCCCCGCGAACGTTCCAAAGTTGGGAGCCGGATGCGCGTCGGCCACGCTCGCGAGAAACGGCGCGATGGGCAGCGCGGAGCTTCCGTCCGGCCCTTCCATCAGCGTGGTAACTCCCTGACGAATATAGTTCTCCGCGGCCGGATTTATGAAGATACCGCGCCGCGCATGCGTGTGAATGTCGATGAAACCGGGCGCGATCACCAGGCCGTGGGCGTCGAGGCGGCGGGTGGCTGTCGCGGAAGTGAGGTTGCCGAGAGCGCCGATGGAATCGCCTTTTACACCTAAATCGGAGTAAAACCAGGGGTTACCGGAGCCGTCGATGATTTTGGCTCCGGCGATGACCAGGTCGAATTGTTGGGCGAATGCCGGCGTCAGCAGGGCGAGTGTCAGGTAAGCAGCGCGCATGTTGTTATTTTGGCAGAACTTAAAGAGCGGGAAAACGCGGGGAGCCCGCGGTGCGGGAAACACCGCGAAAGCACGGCAAAACGACGGCAACTTACCGCGAAATTGCCGCGAGCCGCCGCGGCCGCGCCCGGCCCGTTGCATCACGCTAGCAGGAAAGCCTGCAACTCCGCGAGCGTTTCCTTGGGGGCGCTCTCTTGCAGCGAGTGATTTCCGGGCAGACCCTTGCCGGTGACGTTGACGCCTTCCTCTTTCCAGATTTTGAGCACGTCGTAGAGCTTGCCCATGGCGCCGCCGGCGGCCCACAGAGTCAGCAGCGGACATTGGATCTTTTTGCCCGCCTGGATGTCCGCATGGTCGATGGCCAAGTCGATTGAAGCGGAGGCGCGATAGTCTTCGCACATGGAGTGAATGGTCTGGATGTTGGTGTTGTTGCGCAGATATTCTTTCTGCACCGGGTCTGTGACGCGGGCGGTCTGCGCGTCGTTGGCGACTTTAAGTTCATTCTCCGGACCCGGAGCCGGCCGGAGATAGTTGAACCAGTGAAAGTACGCCTGGACAAAATCGATGGTGACGTGCGAGTAAAGATAATGCGCGGGCACGATGTCGAGAACGGCCAGCTTCCGGACGCGATCGGGATGATCCAGCGCCATACGCCGCCCCACACGTCCGCCGCGGTCATGGCCGACCATATAAAACTGGCGATAGCCCAGGTGCTCCATCACCTCGACGCCGTCCAACGCCATGGGCCGTTTGGATTGGCTGGAATGATCGGGGCGGTCTTCGGGCTTGCTCGAATCGCCGTAGCCGCGAAGGTCGCACATTACGAGCGTAAAATCTTTGGCGAAGCCGGGCGCGATCAGCCGCCAGGTGATCAGCGACTGTGGAGCGCCGTGAAACATCAGCACCGGCGGCCCGGAACCGCCGATCACCGCGTTGATCTCAGCGCCGGAGGTTTTGATTCTCTCGTTGCGAAAACCAGTTGGGAAAAAGCGCTTCCATGCGGGCTCGTCGCCGGATGGAGCTTGCGCGAATGTTTTCCTGGCGAGCAGCGCGCCTGCGCCGGCCGCAAGTGCGGTGTATTGCAGCAAATGGCGGCGGGTGGGAGTGTGTCGATTATTGCCTTGGCCGGGCATGAAAGAGCCTCCTTCGGAATTGTGACCTTGCAGATTAAGTTATCACGCAGTCGCGTAGGGTCGTGCCTCGCTGAAAAAGGGATTGATGTGAGAGAGCGGCTTTGTCGTACCGCTCCCTAACGGTCGCGGTTCAGAAGACTTGGTCGCGGCTCGGAAACACGCGCGCGGCTCGGAAACACGCGCGCGGCTCGGAAACACGCGCGCGGCTCGGAAACACGCGCGCCCTAACGGGCGCGCCTCAAAGAACGCGGATGGCGTACCTTGGAAAGGTGCCGGTTGAAAAGTTCCTGGGGGGCATCTCCCGATTTCAAAAGCATGTTTATCCGGAGCATCAGGAGCTATTTCAAAGGCTGGCCCTGGGCCAGCGCCCTGAAGCACTGTTCATCACGTGCGCTGATTCCCGAATAGATCCTTGTCTGCTAACCCAGAGCAAACCGGGCGAGCTGTTCATCTGCCGCGTGATAGGCAATGTCGTACCGCCATACCCTGAAGCGATTGGCGGTGTTTCCGCTACCATCGAATATGCGGTGGGCGTGCTGCGGGTGCCGGAAGTGATCGTGTGCGGCCACACCGATTGCGGTGTCATGCGAGGCGCGCTCAATCCCGAGGCGCTGGAAGCTTATCCCAACGTGACGGCCTGGCTGAATTATGTGACGAGGTCCGCGACGGGCTCCGTGAAGCGGGGCGCGAACGTGGAACACCAGGAGCCAGAGCCAAGCGCCGAATCTCTTCTCGCGCTGACGGAAGATAATGTAGTCGCACAACTGAAAAACCTGTGCTCACATCCCTCGGTTGCGGCTCGCCTGGAACAAGGCGATCTTGCCTTACATGGCTGGGTCTATCACATCGGTCCCGGGACGGTGACGGCTTATAACGAAGCCAGTCGAAAGTTCGAGACAACAGCCTCCTTGTAATTCTTGAGGTATGTGGCGGACGCACGCACTCCCTGACGGTCGTGCCTCGACAAAAAGGCCGTGGCCCAAGTGGCCGCGTACACTCAGGCGCAACCGGCTTTTGATCCGCTAGACTTGGCTCATGCTTCGCTGGTTTCTTGCGGGGTGGGCGGCGGGAGTATGCGCACTGGCAGCCGATTCATCCGCCCCGGTTACATTTGCGAAGAACGTACTTCCGATTCTCGAGAAAAACTGCCAGGGCTGTCATCGGCCGGGACAGGTGGCGCCCACGTCGTTTCTCAATTACGAAAGCACGCGTCCCTGGGCGAAGGCGATCAGGGCGGCGGTGCTTACCAAGAAGATGCCGCCCTGGCCGGCCGACCGGCGATTCGGCCGGTTTCTGAATGATCCGACACTGACGCAGAGCGAGATCGATACACTCGCCGCATGGGTGGATGGCGGCGCCGTTGAAGGCGACGCGAAGGATAAGCCGCCGCCAGTTGCATGGCCGGAAGGCTGGAATATCCGGCCGGACGTGGTCGTTTCGATGCCTAACCCGATCCCGATACCCGCCAAGGGTGTGCTCGAATTGATGGACATCACGATCCCGGGTTGCTTCAAGACGGACACGTGGGTGACTGCGATTGAGATCCTGCCGGGGAACCGCACGGTGGTGCATCACGCGGACTTGTCTTTCGTGCCGCATAAACGCGGCGTAAAGTATGGCGTTCCGCGGATCGAGAAGCAGGCGCGTGACGCCGACGGAGTGGCGATTGAAAGAATCCACAAAGACAACGATCTTGACTCCAGCCTGAATGGTTGGGAAGCAATCTACGTTCCTGGCACGGCGCCAGCGAACTTTGGTCTCCACGGAGGCGCGAAGTTGATTCCGGCTGGTTCCGATTTTGCGATCCAGATGCATTACGTCGCGAACGGCACCGCGACCACGGACCAGACCCGGATTGCTTTCACGCTGGCGAAGGAGAAACCGAAGCACCGGTTCCTGACGCTGCTGCCGACGTCGCTTCAGAATGAAGAGGCCTTCCACATTCCAGCCGGTGATCCGAACTGGGAGACCAAGACAGAGATCGTGTTCAAACAAGACGCCGAGATAGTCTGGTTCCTGCCGCATATGCACCTGCGGGGGAAGGACATGACTTACCGAATCATGTATCCGAGTGGGGAATCGCGGACGGTGTTGAGCGTGAAGTACGATTTTGACTGGCAGTTGGGCTATGAGCTGGAAAGCCCGATCCGGGCGCCCAAAGGCACGAAGCTACAAGTGACGGCTCATTTCGACAACTCCGCCAATAACAGGTTCAACCCGAATCCGAACCACGACGTTTGGTGGGGCGACCAGACGTGGGAGGAAATGATGATTCCGTTTCTGGGAGTGATCGTGGATCCGGATGTCGATCCGACGAAGGTCATCGGGTACTCTCGCGAGTTTGCCAGCGGAGGCCGGAGGTGACGGCGCGCCGGAGATCCCGAATTAAACACAGCGTCAGAAGTATTTGCGAATGGCCGCTTGCTGACGCGCGCGGTTCCGTAACAGAACCGCGACCATCAGGGAGCGGATGCGCAAATACTTCTGACGCTGTGTTTAGAAAAATATGGCGTGGGACGACCGCCAACGGCGATTGAGCATGCGTCTCGCCAACGGCTCGAAGATGCGTGCGCCCATGAAAAGGAATATCGTTGTGCGTGTGGCGGAGAAACAGCAACCCGCGAGGCAGTGTTCGAAGGCCGCTCCCTGACAGTGAAACTGTAGCTGATGCCCGTGCTCCTGCTTTTAGAAACCCGCTGGTTTAAGGCCACGGCCTAGGTCTATGACCGCTTGAAAGAGTTCCTTTTGTAGCCGAACTTGCTGCGGGCCGCCTTGCGATCAAACTTCCAGTTGATTTTGATGCGGTCACGGTTCATGCGGCGGTTCCATGCTCGTG
>Ga0182024_10001102_pt1 | contig 69924 bp, 53 predicted proteins | sample P32metaG_FD_120480 | JGI IMG/M metagenome (GOLD analysis project Ga0182024, IMG submission 120480) | Permafrost microbial communities from Stordalen Mire, Sweden - P3-2 metaG (Illumina Assembly) | ecosystem: Environmental > Terrestrial > Soil > Wetlands > Permafrost | place: Sweden: Stordalen...
CCAGCCCTACCAATTTCGGGACGAGGGCGGGATCGCGATGGAATTTGCGATCGGCAGCCGGGCGGACATCGAACGCCTCGGCCCGGCCGATGAGGTCGCTGCCCGCCTCGCGTATGTGGCTGAAACCCTCCGCGCCCTGAAAGGTGAGCTGGCCGGCGGCAAAGCCCTCCTGGGTTTCGGAGGATCGCCTTGGACGCTGGCCGCCTACATGGTCGAGGGGGGAAGTTCGGAAGACTTCGCGCGGATAAAGGGTCTTTTTTACACGGAACGGCCCGCATTCGATGCGCTTCTCGAAAAGCTTGTTTCCGCGCTGATCGCATTTTTTCGGATGCAGATCGAAGCCGGAGCCGATGCGATCCAGATATTCGACTCGTGGGGCGGCATTATCGCGGGCGGCGACTACGAGGCCGCGTCGCTCCAATGGATCCAACGGATTGTCGCTGCGCTTCCCGCCGGGCTTCCCGTGATTCTTTTTGCAAAGGGCGCCGCGGCGCACGTGCGCGCCCACGCGGCCGCGGGCGTCCGCGTCCTGGGGTTGGACTGGACAGCGGACCTCGCGGCAGCGCACGAAAAGGCCAACCCATCGCCGGGTGGGCGCGCGGCTTCGGTCGCCGTTCAAGGAAACCTCGACCCCGTGCTCCTCAACACGACACCGGAGGCCGTCAGGCGCGAATCGACGCGGCTCCTTGAATCCATGCGCGGAAAGCCGGGCCATATTTTTAACCTCGGTCACGGGATTCTTCCCGGCGCCAAGCTGGAATGCGTCGAAGCCCTGGTTGAGACCGTCTGCTCCTGGAGATAGCGATCAATGCGCGATGCGGCGAATTCCAAGGCAATCGCAATCCTGGGAGCCGGCGTAACCGGCCTCGCCGCCGCATACAGGCTATCGGCAATGGGCCATCGGGTGCGCGTATTCGAGCGGCGCGACCGCGTCGGCGGCGAAGTGGCTACCGAGATCGACGGCGGCTGGCTCGTCGAAGCCGGCCCCAACTCGATCCAGGAAAGCCCGGAATTGAGCTCGCTCATCCAGGAACTCCGGCTCGCATCCGAGCGAATCGAGGCGGGACCTCTGGCCAAGAATCGATACTTGCTCAAAGGCGGCCGGGCTGTCCCCGTGCCAATGTCTCCCCCTGCATTTTTCAAGTCGGGGTTTATCTCCACAGGGTCGAAATTGCGTCTTCTGGGCGAGTTGCTGAAGCGCCCGCGGACCCGTGGGTCGGATGTGAGTCTCGCCGAATTTGTCCGCGATCACTTCGGCCGGGAGGTACTCGACCGCGCGGTGCAGCCGATCGTGAGCGGGATTTATGCCGGCGATCCGGCCCTTCTGTCAGCCCGCGAATCATTCCCGAAGCTTGTGGGGTTTGAGCGGACGCACGGCTCCGTGCTGCGCGGGATGATCGCCGTAATGAAGGAGCGCCGAAAGCTGGGCCTCGCCGGGCCGGCCAAGATCATTTCGTTTCGCCGCGGACTTCAGGCTCTGCCGCAGGCTCTGGCCGCCCGGCTGCCCGAGAGGGCCGTCTCATTGCGCACCTCAGTCCTACGCTTGGTCCCGGGTGTGCGCTGGCGCGTCGGCTTCAGAAGCGAGCAGGGAGAGGCCGATCAGGATTTCGACGCGGTTGTTTCGGGGCTTCCGGCACCGGCGCTGTCGGAGCTCATTATTGGCGAGGGCGCCGATCGTCCGCTGGCCTCGCTTGCGCAGATCGATTACCCGCCCTTATCCTCACTCTTCCTTGGCTTCAGGCGCGACCAGGTGGCCCACCCGCTTGACGGATTCGGCATCCTGGTTCCAGCCGTTGAGCGCCGGCGGATCCTCGGTGTATTGTTTTCCTCGAGCCTTTTTCCCGGCCGGGCGCCCGAAGGCCATGTCGCGCTGACTGTCATGGCGGGCGGCTCCCTCCAGCCGGAGATCGCGCGGCTGGCGACGGCCGATCTTCTTGCGACAGCGCTCGCGGATCTCCGGAGTATCCTCGGAATCACCGGCGAACCGGTGTTCTGGCGCCACAGTTTCTGGCCGCATGCAATTGCGCAGTACAATGTCGGATTTTCTGCGCACCGCACGGCAATGGCGGATTTCGAACGTGCGCATCCGGGTCTTTTCATCGGGGGCCAGGCCAGGGATGGAATTTCCGTCCCGGACTGCCTCGCCGCCGGCCTGAGGCTCGCCGACCGCGCATCTGCTTAGGAAGAAAACACCTCAGGCCTCCAGAATTGAAATCCAAAGATTTCAATTCTGGAGGCCTGAGGTGTTTTCTTATGGCCGGAGAGTCCCTCCACCCTTGACTCAAACCTGCGGTAAACTAGCCTCGCCCGTTTTTGTCCGGCATGTCGCAAGATCTGAAAGACACCCTGCAGTTGCCGAAAACTGACTTTCCAATGCGTGCCGGCCTCGCCCAGCGGGAGCCGGCGCGCGTGGAACACTGGCGGAAGATCAGCCTTTACGAGGCCATCCAACGGAAGAACACCCGCGAGGGGGCCCCGGTTTTTGTCCTGCACGACGGGCCCCCGTTCACAAATGGCGATGTCCATATCGGGACGGCACTCAATAAGACCTTGAAGGACATAATCCTGCGCTACAAGGCGATGAGGGGGTTCCGGACGCCCTTCGTCCCCGGCTGGGACTGTCACGGGCTTCCGATCGAGCAGAAAGTCACCCGGGATCTGCAGGCGAATAAGCGCACCGTGACGACGGGTGAACTCCGCCAGCTGTGCGACGATTTCTCAGAAAGCTGGATTGCAAAACAACGGACCCAGTTTCAACGCCTCGGCACCCTCGCCGATTGGGCCAACGAGTACAGGACCAAGGCGCCGGAATTCGAGGCCGACATCCTTCGGGTCCTCGCCAGCTTCATTGAAAAGAAGCTCGTTACCCGCAGCAAGCGGCCGGTTTATTGGTCCATCCCATTCGAGACGGCGCTAGCGGAGGCCGAAATCGAGTACAAGGAGCACCTATCTCCGTCAATTTGGGTCAAGTTTCCGGTCCGGGGAGCGGATGCTAAGAAATTCGGCTTACCCACCGACAAGCCGTTGAGCATCGTCATTTGGACGACCACGCCCTGGACGATTCCGGCAAATCTCGCAATCGCGGTCCATCCCGAGCTCGAGTATAGCGTCGTCGAGGCTTCCGCGGACGCCCCGGAGCGATTTGTCGTCGCAACGGAGCGAATCGCCGCATTCGCCTCGGTTCTCGGCAAACCCGGCACCGAACACCCCGCCCCAGCTCGGATTTCGGGCATCCCCGGCCGGAAACTGGAAGGACTCGAATCGCGTCACCCATTCATCGACCGCCCCTCGCCTGTCGTTTTAGCCGACTACGTCACGACGGAAACTGGGACGGGGGCGGTCCACACGGCGCCCGGGCACGGCATCGACGATTATAAAACGGGTCTCCGGTATGGCCTCGAGATCTATTGCCCGGTCGGCGACGACGGACGCTACATCGACGACGGGCGAATCCCCTCGGATCTGGTCGGATTGAGCACGCTTGAAAGCGTGGAGGACCTCGCAAAGAAAAAAACCGCCACCGCCAATATCGGGGTCCTAAAGAAACTGGACGCAGCCGGGGCTCTCGTCGCCAAACAAAACTTCACCCATAGCTACCCTCACTGCTGGCGTTCGAAGACCCCGATTGTTTTTCGGGCGGTCGACCAGTGGTTCGTCACCTTGGACGTAGAATCCGCGGAACTCTCCGCCGGTTCCCCACGGCGCCAGGCGCTTGCGGCGATCGACGGCGTCCGGTGGATCCCCGCCTGGGGCCAAGCGCGCATCCGAGGCGCCGTGGAAAGCCGCCCCGACTGGTGCATCAGCCGCCAGCGTGCGTGGGGCGTCCCTATCCCGGCGTTCTATGACGGGCAGAAAAAGCCTTTCCTCAATGCCGGCGTTGTCCAAGCGGTGGCCGACAAGATCGGAAAGCTCGGTTCGAATTTCTGGTTCGACTCGACTCCCGCCCAGATCCTCGAGGGCATCCCGCTCCCGCAAGACTGGCCGGAACCGGCCGCGCTGGTTCGCGGGCGAGATACCCTCGATGTCTGGCTAGACTCCGGCTCGTCGCACGCGGCGGTGCTGGCACGCGGCGTGGGAGGCACTCGATGGCCGGCGGATCTCTATCTCGAAGGAAGCGACCAACACCGGGGATGGTTTCAATCCTCACTTTGGACCGGCGTCATCGCCCTCGGCGGGGCGCCGTATCGGGCTGTCCTGACGCACGGATTCATCATTGATGAGGAGCGGAAGAAGATTTCGAAAAGCCTGACGTACGAGCGGCCGCAAACGAGCGACGCCTATATCGGGGAATACGGCGCCGACGTGATCCGCCTGTGGATCTCCTCCCAGGATTTTCGCGACGACATTCCAATCTCGAAGGAAATCCTCTCGCACGTCGGAGAGACATACCGGCTCCTGCGGAACACGCTCCGGTTCCAGCTTGCGAATCTATTCGATTTCGACCCGGAGAAAAACGGAGTCGCGGCGGCGCGTCTCGACACGCTCGACCGATGGGCCCTTCATCAGACGGCGATCCTTATCCAGGCCTGCACGGAAGCCTATGAAACCTACGAGTTCCACCGGGTTTACCAGCTTTGCAACCAGTTTTGCTCCGTGACGCTCTCTGCCACGTACCACGATATTCTCAAAGACCGGCTCTACACGCTCGGAACCAATAGCCCCCTGCGCCGCTCCTCGCAGACCGCGCTCCATCACATCTTCCGGTCTCTCGTCCGGCTTCTTGCGCCGATCATTGCATTCACGGCGGATGAGGCGTGGGCGTTTGGAACTGCGCGGATCGAGTATTCCGCCGATTCGGTTCACCTTCAGGACTGGCCGTCCGCGCCCTCCGAGTGGACCGACGCTGCCCTCGAGGAGGAAATGGCCGCCCTCTTGCGGATCCGGTCCCGGGTCAACGCCGAGATCGAACCGCTGCGGGCCGCGGGGAAGCTGGGAAAGGCGCTGGATGCCGCGGTCACGCTTGACGTCTTGGCGGATGACCCATTGCGGAAAATAATCGAAAAGCACCGCGACTTTCTCGCCGAACTGTTCATAGTATCCCAAGTTTCGATCGAGACAGCCCAGGTTCGGCCCGGGGCGGCGGAACGCGCCGATCCCGTGGGGATCCATGTGCGGCATTCCCAGGAGTTGAGCTACGTCCGCTGCCCCCGCTGCTGGCGATGGGTCCCGCAACTCGAAACCTCGGCGCACGGTGATATCTGCCCGCGTTGCGTAGAAGCTCTTTAATAATATCTTAGAGCAATGAAACCGCAGTCTTGACCCACGCCCGAATTGCTCTAGCTACGCATCCCTTCTTTCAGGACTCCCCATGGCAAAAAACAAACCGAAATCCGCGACGACCCGGAAGCCCGCGGCCCCGACAAAGGCCGCCGTGCCGGCTAAGGCGCAATCCGCCCAGCCTGCCCCCACCGAGGTCAAACGCACGGTTGAACCCGTGGAAAAGCCTTCTAAGAAATCCGCGCTCCGCGAAAGCATTCTCGCGCGCAAAACGGCGACCAAGCCGATTGCATTCAGCCTCGACGAGGTGCGCGCGATCGCAAAGACAATCGCCTCAAAGGCGGCCGAGGCCCCGGCAAAGCCGGCCAAAGGCGCCGCCAATCCGTCCAAGGTGAAGCTGCCCGCGGTCCGGCCCGCAAGCCTCGAAAGGCCCGCCAAGCCGAATCACATAAAAGCCGCCTCCCTGGCGGATATCCTCGGATTCAACCCGAAGAAGGCGAAATCGGCCGAAGTCATCGAGGAAAACGCCGTTCCCGAAAAATACCGGCGCTATTACCGGATTCTCGTCGATATGCGGGCGCAGCTCACCGAGGGCATCGAGCGCCATTCCGAAGAATCACTCAAGCGATCGGCCAAGGACGACGCCGGCGATCTATCCGCATATGGCCAAAACATGGCCGATGGCGGCATAAACACGTTTGATCGCGATTTCGTTCTCAGCCTTGTTTCGAGCGAACAGGAAGCCCTTTCGGAGATCGATTCGGCGATCAAGCGCATCCGCGATGGCACCTACGGCATCTGCGAGGTTACCGGCAAACCGATCGCCAAGGAGCGCCTGCTTGCCGTGCCTTTCACTCGCTATTCCACCGATGCCCAAAAGCAGATCGAAAGGAACCGCTACCGCTCCCGCTCCCAGTCCGACCTGTTTGGCGAAATGGGCGAGGAAGGCGGGAAACTGGTCGAGGATGACTCCGGCGGCGAGGAGTGACCGCGCTGCGAGTCGCCCGAACCCTTGCAAGCCTCGCGCATCCTCGCCTACCGCTGGCTCCTGCTCGTCGCCGCCGCCGTCCTCGCTGCCGACCGGCTTACCAAGGCGTGGATTGTGGCCCGGCTCCCATTCGGCACTATTCCGGAAGGCGACGGCGCGATCCCCGTAATCCGGGGTTTCTTCTATCTCGTCCACGTCGGCAACACCGGAGCGGCCTGGAGCCTTTTTATGGGGCGAAGCCCGGTCCTTGCGGCCGTTGCCATTGCAACCCTGGCGGCAATTTTTTTGTGGAGGCGCGCCCTGGGGCTCCGCGGCGCCGGCACCCAGGTCTGCTTCGGCCTCATCTGCGGCGGCATCCTCGGAAATCTCATCGACCGTATCGTGCACCACCACGTGATCGATTTCATCGACCTGCACTTCGGCTCCTACATCTATCCCACCTTCAACGTCGCCGACGCGGGGATCTGCGTCGGCGTGGGCCTATACGTCATCCTCTCGCTTCGGTCGCCCGACGGCTGACCTCCAGGTTATTCGACGTTTGCTATCTGCTCCTTCACGCGCTCGATCTCGTTTTTGAGTTCGATGACGTGGCGGGAAATCGCGAGATCGTTGGCCTTGCTGCCCATGGTGTGGCTCTCGCGCCCCATCTCCTGAAGGATGAACTCCGCCTTCCGGCCGATCTCACCGTCGGACTTGATGAGATTCGTAAACTGCTCCAAGTGGCTCCGAAAACGGGTGACTTCCTCGCTAATGTCGCAACGGTCGGCAAAAAGGGCGATTTCCTTCAAGACGCGCTCGTCGTCGAGATTCAGCTCCAGGCCTGCTTCGCGAAGGCGCTTCAATAGCAGATCCCGATAGGTCGGCGCCACGAGCGGCGCGCGGGCCGCGATCGCCTCGACCATGCGCCGGAGGGCCGCGCCTCGGGCGAGAAAATCCACGAGAAGCGCCTCGCCCTCCTTTGCCCGCATGACGGCAAAGCCGTGCACAGCCTCATCGAGCGCCTCCAGAACCACCAAGCGGGCGTCCTCTGCGGCGGGGAATAGCCCGCCCTTGCGCCGCGAGTTGGCGATCTGCCAGAGCAATTCGGGGGTCGGTCGGAAGGCTATCCCATTTGCGGCGGCAAGGCTTGAGAGCCGGTCGAGGGTCGCCCGCACATCGGTGTCGTCCCATACCGCTTCGTCCTCCCCGATCGGCCCGGGAAGTTCGATGCTCACATGGACCTTGCCCCGCACCGCAAAGCGCCTCACGTGCTCGCCGATCTGCGGTTCAAGGCTCTCCCACTCCGGCGGAAGCGACACAGTCAAATCGAGAGTGCGGCGATTCACCGAACTTACCTGAATGGTGAGCGTCTGCTTTCCGATGGCGGCTGTCGCGCGGCCGTAGCCGGTCATGCTTCGCATTTCAGCATTAACGGGCATCCGCCCGGTTAGCGCAATACCGGGCTCGGGGCCACTGGTCTAAGTCGGTCCTTTTTTGCCGCGATTGCACTCTCAAAATGCCCGATTTCAGAGCGAACCAAGCGTAATCTGTCACTACCCGATTACTACCGATTTTAACTCGTCAATGGCAGTTCTTGCGCTGGCGTTCCGGGCATTGGTAGATTCGGGTATGCAGTCGCGCGCTGAACCAGGCTCCGGTCTAAAACAAGAGGAGGTCAAACGCCGCCATATCCTGCCGAAAGCCTTGGTCATCGGGCTCGTGGCGGGCCTGATCTCTTCTGCCTTTTGCGAGGCGCTTCAATGGTCGGAGCGGCAACGGGCGGTAGCGAAGCGTCTCTTTCCAACCGATCTTGGAACACTGCATCTTTGACCAGCGCAAAACCTAGCTCTTGGCGCTAACTGCGCTTTCTTAGGTTGAAACCGTTCGCTCTCGACTATCCGCGATGGTGGCAATGGCCCTCGGTGCTCTCGCTCGATGCTCCCGTCGTGGTCATCTTGTGGCAGTGGCTGTTTGCGTGTGCTGTGGGCGTCGAGCTGCGGTGGCCCCTCGCGTTCGTCCTCGGTGTGTCCGTGTGGCTTGCGTACGTTGCGGATCGTTGGTTCGAAGGCTGGCGGCTCACGCCGGATCGCATACGCACGGTGCGTCATAGGTTCTATCAGCGCCATCGCCGGTCGGTCGCTGCGGTGTGGCTGGTCGTGTTCACCGCAGATCTTGAAGTTGCGATCGCGCGACTTGACCGCCACGAGTTATTGGCCGGCCTGATATTGCTCGCCCCTGTGCTCGCGTATCTGCTCTCCCACCAGTTCATGCACCGCCATCATCCGTGGCGCGCACCAAAAGAAATCTGCGTTGCGACGTTGCTCGGCTGCGGCGCGGCAGTGTTCATCATTGCACAGCCCGGCGCGACGTGGGCCCGGTTGATCGAGCCGTTTTCGTTGTTCACCGCGCTTTGCTTCGCAAATGTGGCGCTTATTTCCACCTGGGAGTACGAGGTGGACCTTGTGCACGGCGAAACTTCTCTCGCGCGGCAGTTTAGCAGTGGCGCTGCAATCAGCCACGTTTTCCCTTGGGCGATCGGAGCGATCGCGGCAGTCCTTTCGAGCACCGAGACGGACGGCGCGCGCGCTGCTGCGCTGTGCACGGCTGGCAGCAGTTTGGTGCTGGGGTTTCTTGATCGTGCGGAGCCGCGGCTCGGCTGGCGATTGGCTCACGTGATGGCGGACGTTGCCCTGCTCACACCACTAGTGCCGCTGGTTGTGGCGCATTCGCGATGACTCCTCTATCTGCCGCCAATTTTGACAGGCTCGCGTCCAGCTATCGGCGACTCGAGTTTATAGCCTTTGGTGGCGCGCTCGAGCGGGCGCGATTTTGTTTTCTTAATGCGCTGCGTGATTGCAGTGACATTCTTTTGCTTGGCGAAGGCGACGGCCGTGCGCTTGCTCGGCTCGCGCAGGTTGCCCCGAGGGCGCGTTTCCATTACATTGACTCAAGCGCAGCCATGCTGGCTCGTGCGGAAGCGCGTCTTGCAAATCATCCCGTGCGACCTCGCGTGATCTTTACACACGCCGATATTCTAGCCGTGAATTTGGCCGCTGCGGGCTACGACGGCGTGACCACATTTTTCTTTTTGGACTGCTTCGAGGCCAAACAGGTTGCTGCAATCATTACACAAGTGAAGTACGGCCTGCGGCCGGGCGCGACTTGGTTATTCGCCGATTTCGTGCTGCCTTCGCGCAAGATCGCGCGACTACGAGCGCAGGCGTGGCTTGCGCTTCTCTACGCCTTCTTCCGATGGCAAACCGGCATCCCTTCGCGAGAGTTGCCCCCATCCGAGGAGCTTTTGCGGCAAGCAGGTTTTGTATGCGGTCAAAGCTGCGAATTCAGCGTAGGCTTGATCCGTAGTGCCGTGTTTAAGGGATAGCTGAAGAGCACGCAAATCCAAGAGGCAACTCGCATTCGCCTGCGGATCGACGATAAAGTGCCTCGATGGACGAGCGCTATCGACGCAGTAGAACATGCGCCCTCGATTGCCCCGGCGGGTTAAGCGTTAGCGTGCTTTCATGGTTTTACGCAACCGCGACGATAAGGCAGGCTGACTCGAACGAGTTAAGGAGTAGTGGGCGAGTTAACGCCGGTTACGCCGAGTAATCAGGGAGTCGTGATTCTGGTGACCGTTTTGGTGTCCGTTTCGGACCCCGAGCGCCTTCCTGTGAGGGGAGATCGAATTGGAGGCGCGGGCCGGAATCGGACCCGGCATGAATCGCATATTTCTCTGGTGCCGATTCGGTACCCGTGCTGACATCGCGCAAATAATAGTGATCGAATGACTCTGAATATGACCTTCGGCCAGAGGACGAAATTAAGACGGCTGACCAGGGGTTGCCTGTCTGGGCTCCTGGCGGGCTGCGCGATGGCCCAGGCATCAATGGCGGCGGATGCTGCACCCTTGTCCAGAATCCAGCTGGGCGCCGATATTTCCGCGCTCGACGCTCCGGGGCGCCGTGGAGGGCCGCCCCGCACCTACCAGGAAAATGGAGTGGTAAGCGACGAATTGACGATCCTCGCAAATCACGGCTGGTCGGCCTTTCGGGTGCGGGTATTCGTGGCGCCCGTTCGGAATGCTCCAAATAACACCCTGGAGGCCGCCATTCCCCTTGCCAGGCGAATAAAAGCCGCCGGTGCCACGTTTCTTCTTTGCATTCACTTGTCCGACACCTGGGCAGACCCGGGGCACCAAGAAATTCCGATCGCGTGGCGTGACCTGGATTTTGACGGCCTTGAAAAGCAAGTTGAGGCGTACGCGTACGACACCGTAAAGCGGTTGAAGGACGCAGGTGCCATGCCCGACTGGGTGCAGGTCGGAAACGAGATTACCCGCGGAACACTCTGGCCCATGGCGCAGCTCAAGGCTCCCGGTTCGACCGAGCACAACCCACCGGAACCCTACGATGAAACGACGCAATGGGATCACCTCACCCGGATATTAAAGGCGGGCATAAGAGGTGTTAACAGGGCCGCGGGCGACACGCCGCCGCGAATCGCGATCCACATTGACAAGGGCGCGAATTGGGAAATCACGAAGTGGTTTTTTGACCATCTCAACGAAGCTCAAGTAAAGTACGATATCATCGCGCAAAGTTTTTATCCGGAGTGGGGTCACGGCACCCTCGATCAGGTCTGGGATAACATGAACCGCTGCGCGGAGCGCTATAACAAAGACTTTCTCGTCGTCGAAACTGGATACGGGCGATCAAGGATTCCGAATAACAAGTTCATGTTTTGGCCCCAGACGCCGGAGGGGCGGCTGCAGTTCATGGCGGATATCGTGAACATGGTGAAGAAAGCGCCGCGCGGGTTGGGGGTCATGTACTGGGCTCCGGAGAGAGAGGCTTGGAATGACGACGGCAGTCCCGGTCCAGTCGTTTCGGTGCTCGATCAATTGGCCAAGCTGTCAGGCGGACCGGATAGCCACGCCCCGGCAGCCATCAATCGTTGAATCGCAGCGGTCCGATCGCATTCGCGGTGATCCTGGCTACTTGAGCAGCGCCGCGGCCTGCTGGACATCCTTGTCGCCGCGACCGCTCAGATTGATTACGATTATCTTGTCCGCGGGCAGTTCCTTGGCCCGCTTGAATGCGTGCGCGAGCGCATGGCTGCTCTCAAGGGCCGGGATGATGCCTTCAAGTTGCGAGCAGAGGCGGAAGGCCGAAAGGACCTCGTCGTCGGTCGCGTAGGTGAAGGCGATGCGGCCGCGATCGCGGTAATACGCATGCTCGGGACCCACGGCCGCGTAATCCAAACCCGCCGACACCGAATGCGTGCTCTCGATCTGGCCGTCGGCATCTTGGAGGATGAAAGTCTTGCATCCCTGGAGGACGCCCAGCCGGCCGCCGGCAAAACGGGCGGCATGCTCGCCCTTCCGTATGCCCCGCCCTCCGGCCTCGACTCCGATCATGCGAACACCCGGATCTTCCAGAAACTCGTAAAAAAGGCCCATCGCGTTGCTCCCGCCTCCGACGCACGCGATGAGTTCGTCGGGGAGACGCCCTTCCCGCTCCAGAATCTGCCCTTTTGCCTCCCGCCCGATCACCCGGTGAAATTCGCGCACCATCATCGGATACGGATGGGCTCCGTACACGGTGCCCAGAATATAGTGGGTCGAGCGCACGTTGGTCACCCAATCGCGCATTGCCTCGTTGATCGCTTCCTTGAGGGTTTTTTGGCCGGAATCGACGCTGCGGACCTCCGCCCCCATGAGTCGCATCCGAAAAACGTTGAGCGCCTGCCGCTCCATGTCGACCGAACCCATGTAGACGACGCACTCGAGCCCGAACTTGGCACAGACTGCGGCGGTAGCGACCCCGTGCTGCCCGGCGCCCGTCTCGGCGATGATGCGCCCCTTCCCCATGCGCTTGGCGAGAAGGGCCTGGCCGATCGCGTTGTTGATCTTGTGCGCACCGGTGTGAAGGAGGTCTTCGCGCTTCAAGTAGATTTTTGCGCCGCCAAAATGCTGCGTCAGGCGCTCTGCAAAATAAAGGGGCGTCGGCCTTCCGGCGTAGTCCTTCAGATTCCTGTCGAGCTCCTCCTGAAAGGAGGGATCGTTCCTTGCTTTCGCGAAGGCTTGGGCAAGCTCCTCAAGCGCCGACATGAGCGTCTCGGGAACAAAGACGCCGCCGTACGGGCCGAAATGCCCCGCTGCGTCGGGCAGGGAAACGTGTTCGACCGGTTGTGCGGACTTGGGCATGGAGAGTTTAGGCGGCCTCGGCGCCATCAAAGAGGCAAGAGGAAAATTCCGCGACGGTCACAAGTGCTTTACGGTAACAAGCGTCAAGTCATCGTGTTGGGGGACGTCCCCGACAAAATTCCGGACTGCATCCAGTATGGCGTCGTTGATCTCGCGGGCGCTATTTCTGCTGCAAAGGCGGACCGTGTCCGCAATGCGCGCCCCCGAAAACTCCTTCCCGTCCTCATTGGGCGCCTCGCTGATTCCATCCGTGTACAAGACAAGGATGTCGCATCGCGCGAATGGCTCGACCTGGTCGGCGATCACCGCGGTGAAAAGTTCGTCAGGCACCATGCCGATCGGCATGCCTTCCGAGCCGATGAAGGCCGGGCGGCACACTCCGGCGGCCGGGTCGAAGCGCGCGAGCAGCGGCAGCTCGTGGCCGGCCCGGGCGATCGCCACTTGACCGCGCGCGCCGTCGATCACGGCGTAAAGGACGGTCACGTAGATCCCTCCATGGACGTCCGGCGCAACGGCGCGATTGAGTTCGGCCAGGGCCCGGGCCGGGGATTCATGCCGAGGCGCGATCTGCCGCATATGGGTGCGCGCGATCGCCATCATCAGCGAAGCCGGAATTCCCTTTCCGGATACGTCCGCGACGGCCACTCCTAGCCGGCCGCCCGGAAGCGGAATGATGTCGTAAAGGTCTCCGCCGATCTTTTGAGCGGGCTTGTAGCGGGCATCGAGGTCGAAGCCCTTGAAGCTCACCGCTTGCCGCGGCAGCAGCATCTGCTGGATCCCGCTCGCTATGGACAGGTCGAGATCGAGCTGGGATTTTTCCATCCTGAGGTTCAGGAGCTCGGCGTTGTAGAGGGCGAGCGCCGCTTGATCGGCGAGCGACTGAAGAAGCGAGAATTCGACTTCGGTGAACGGCCGGTCGTCGTCTGAATTCGTGACCGCGAGAACTCCGAAAAACCGGTCGCGAAAACGCAGTGGCACGGCGATGACCGACCGGGTTGAAAGGGCCGGGTCGTCATGCTGAACGATCCGCGAGTCTGAGGCCGCATCGGCGATCAGCTCGGCGCGGCCGGTCTGGGCAACCCGGCCGACGATTCCCTCGCCCACGGGAAATTCCTCCGACTTGAGCACCTGCTCGATGAACTTGGCCCTGGTGGCGAGGCTCTCCTTGATGGCCGCGGGCAATGGGCGGTGGGGAGGATATAGTCCCTCCAGGGCGACTCCACGCATCGTGTCGGCGGGCGTTTTCTCAAAGATGCAGGCGCTCAGGGCTCCCGTGCAAATAATCGCTGCGTGAACAATCCTCTGGCGCAGCTCCTGGGCGGTCAGCCCCTCTCCTTGCGCTTCCGCCATCAGGCGCATGAAATCGATGACCCGCTGGCGATCCTGGGCAAACTGCTGGCGATCCTCCTCCTGGCGCCGGGCAAACGCGCGGGCTCGGATCACGGGCGCCAGCATCAGCAACCCGCCGATCAATGCGCCGAGGAAAAGCTCCGGAAGCATGCCTACCGCTGTTCGACGCGGTTTTTTAGGAAGATCAGAACGTCCTGGAATTTTGCGCGATTTCCCTCGTCGGCGGCAATCAGGTTCTCGTGCGCTTCGAGGACCAGTCGCGCGCAGTCCAATTCATTGGTGTCCTTGCAGGCAAGCGGTGTGCTTCCGGCTGAAAAATTCATCGGAAAATCTCCGGAATCGACAGTCAACAAGCGGTGCAATCCCAAATTGCGGATCAACTCAAGGTTGCGCGGTCCGAGCCTCGCCAGGACAAGGCTGCCGGGAGGCACGCCCTTGCGCAATTCCAGGGCCGCTCCGGCTAGAACCCCGAGGAACGTGCTGTCCATCCCAGAGCAGCGGAGAAAATCCACCACAAACCGCGTGCGGCCCCGCTGCATCATTTCGACAATAAAGTCCTGCAAGCAGCCGCTGTTCTGAAAATTAGCCCGTCCTTCAATCCGAACGAGTACCGGATCGGAGTAAGCGTCCACCAGATAGACCGGCTTGGTTGCAATCTCAGTCATGGCGGGCGGCTCGGTGTTGGTAAAAATCAATTAGTTTAGCGCCCGACAGCAAGCGGTTGCGCCTAAGGTATTAAATAGCAGCTATTACGGATTCGCCGGAGATCCCGCCAGCCGGGGCGCAATCCTGCCGTCTTTGGCTAGACCGCCACGATTTGCCTAAGGACATAGGGGAGAATGCCGCCGTGTTGATAATAGTCGATCTCGATCGGCGTATCTATTCGGCATCGAACCGATATGGAGGTTCTTTCGGCATTTTTCCGGGTGATTTGAAGAGTCAGGTCCTGCCTGGGCTTCAGCGAAGCGTCGAGGCCGACAACGTCGTAGGTCTCCGTGCCGTCGAGCCCCAGGGTCCGCGCATTTGCGCCCTCATTGAACTGAAGAGGCAACACGCCCATTCCGACGAGGTTCGAACGGTGGATTCTCTCATAACTCTGCGCAACGACCGCCTTGACTCCGAGAAGTTGGGTCCCTTTGGCCGCCCAATCGCGCGAGGATCCGGTCCCGTACTCCTGGCCTGCGATGACGACCAAGGGGGTCCCCTCCGCCCGGTAGCGCATGGCCGCATCGAAGATGGACAGCTTTTCGACGGCGCCATTTTTTGCCTGATAAAGAGTATTCCCGCCTTCCTCGCCGCCCAGCATGAGGTTCTTGATGCGGACATTGGCAAAGGTCCCGCGGGTCATTACGCGGTCGTTTCCGCGCCGGGAGCCGTAGCTATTGAAGTCCTCGAATGCGACTCCGTGTTCGAGCAGGAACCGGCCCGCGGGCGATGTTTTCTTGATGGCCCCCGCGGGAGAAATGTGGTCGGTCGTGACCGAATCCCCGAATATCCCCAGCGCGCGAGCGCCCGTGATCGCGGCGATCCTGCCCGGCTGCAGCGAGAAGCCGTCGAAAAATGGAGGTTCCTGGATATAGGTGGACTTGGAGTCAAAGGCGTACACTTCGCCCGTCGCCGAGTGGATCTCATTCCACTTGGGGTTTTGCGCCGCAAAATCCGAATACAGCCTCCGAAAGACTTCGGGCCTCAGGGCCGCCTTCATAAGGTCGCGGATTTCCCCGAGGGTTGGCCAGAGATCCTTCAAGTAAACGTCGCGTCCTTGCGGATCCCGCCCGAGGGGCTCGTGCGCAAGATCGATGTCAACCCGGCCCGCGAGCGCGAACGCGACGACGAGCGGCGGAGACATGAGAAAATTGGCCTTGATGCTTTGGTGAATGCGCGCTTCGAAATTGCGATTGCCCGATAGCACCGACGCCGCAACGAGATCGTTTTTCACGACCGCGTCCTCGATCGCGGGCTGCAATGGGCCGGAGTTGCCGATGCAAGTCGTGCAACCGTAGCCCACGGTCTGGAAGCCCAGCCTGTCGAGGTAAGGTTGCAGACCGGTCTTCTCAAGGTAGTCGGTCACGACCCGGCTGCCGGGGGCGAGCGAAGTCTTCACCGTGGACCGCACTCCGAGACCGCGTTCCACGGCCTTTTTCGCAAGCAAGCCCGCGGCCAGCATGACGCTCGGGTTCGAGGTGTTCGTGCAACTCGTGATCGCGGCGATGAGGACGCTTCCGTGGCCGATGTCGCCATTGGTCTTGGAGGAGACATGGGCAACGCCCTTCAGGTCGGCAGGTGAGCGGCCAAAACCGTTTTCCGAGGCGGGCCGGGAAAAGGCCGAAATGAATTCCTGCTTTAGATTTCGCAGCTCGATCCGGTCCTGGGGCCGTTTCGGACCGGCAACGCTTGGAACAATCGATCCCAAATCGAGCGAAAGATCCCGTGAATAATCGATTTCGCCGGGCCCCGGAACGCCCCACAATCCCTGGGCTTTGTAGTATGCCTCGTAAAGGGCCACGTGCTCTTCGCTGCGACCGGTCGCCCGGAGGTAGGACGAGCACTCGCCATCGATCGGGAAATATCCCATCGTCGCCCCGTATTCCGGCGCCATGTTTGCGATCGTTGCGCGATCCACGACCGGCAGCGCGGCGGCGCCGGCGCCGTAGAATTCCACGAATTTGCCCACCACGTTGGACTTGCGAAGGAGCTGCGTCACGGTAAGCGCGAGATCGGTGGCCGTGACCCCTTCCGCGAGACTTCCCGTCATATGCACGCCGACGACATCGGGCGTGAGGAAGTAGACCGGCTGGCCGAGCATCCCCGCCTCGGCCTCGATCCCGCCGACCCCCCAGCCTACGACGCCCAGGCCGTTGATCATCGTCGTATGGGAATCCGTGCCGACCAGGGTATCGGGATAATACACGCCCTGGGAATCGGTCAGAACTCCCTGCGCCAGGTATTCCAGGTTCACCTGATGGACGATTCCGATTCCCGGCGGAACCACCTTGAACGTGTTGAATGCCTGCATGCCCCACTTCAGGAACTCGTAGCGCTCCCGATTGCGGAAGAACTCCATGTCCAAATTCCGCTCCAGGACGCCCGGGCCTCCCCAAAAATCGACTTGGACGGAGTGATCGACGACGAGATCGACCGGGACCAGGGGTTCGATGATCTTTGGACTCTTCCCCAACCTCGCCACGGCCGAACGCATGGCCGCGAGATCGACAAGCAGGGGCACGCCGGTGAAGTCCTGGAGAACGATGCGGGCCACGACGAACGGGATCTCCTCGGTGCGATCCGCTTTGGCGCCCCAGGAGGCGAGCGAGCGAACGGCGCCTTCCGCCACGCGCTTTCCGTCGCAGTTTCGAAGCAGCGACTCGAGGATCAGGCGTATCGAGACCGGAAGTCGCCGAACCGCGAATCCCGCCTTCTCGAGCGAGGGCAGGGAATAGAACGTGCGCGCCTTCCCGGAAGCGATGAAGGTCTGGCGCGAATCGAACGGGTTGGGAGGCCGGCCCATCGAACCTGGGGTCACTTGGACAATGCGGCCGCGATCGCGTTGAAGTTTGGCAGATCCTTCGGGGTCGGTGTTTGCTCCGCGTACTTCACGAGCCCGTCCGAGCCGATGACGAATGCGGCGCGAGCCGCCGTGTCGCCGACGCCGGCGAGCATCGGGAAGAGAACCTGGTAGGCCTTGACGACCGTCTTGTTGAGATCGGATAGGAGCGTGACCTTGATGTTGTTTTGCTTCGCCCACGCCTCCTGGGCGAATGGACTGTCCACGCTGATCGCGTAGACATCCGCGTTTAGACCCGTGTAGCGGTCCAAGCCGGATGTGACATCGCACATCTCCTGGGTGCAGACGCTCGTGTAGGCGAGCGGGAAAAAGAGCAGAACGGTCTGCTTGTTCCCGAAGTTGGCGCTCAGTTTGACGTCCTTGAGGCCTTCCGCAGTCTTCGTCTTGAGGGTGAAATCAGGGGCTTTGGAGCCGACGGATATGGGCATGGCAATATGGATTAGACAATTTATTGATGTTCAGGAATGAAAGGGTTGCGAAAATAGAGCCTGTACCTACCCGGCCGCAAACCGATTTTCCATATTTGACGCCCCGCCCATGAGCCTTCTCGAAGATCTCCAATGGCGCGGCCTTATAGCCGATTGCACCGACTTGGACGCCCTTGGCAAACGCCTGGCGGCCGGCCCCATCACGCTTTACTGCGGCTTCGACCCGACCGGGGACAGCCTCCACGTCGGCAACCTTGTGCCCCTATTCGCCTTGCGCAGGTTCCAATTGGCGGGGCACCATCCCATTGCGCTTGCGGGCGGGGCCACGGGCATGGTGGGGGACCCGTCCGGAAAGTCGGAGGAGCGCAATTTGCAATCCGACGAACAGATCGCCGGTAACATCGCCGGCGTTCGCGTCCAGTTGGCGAAATTCCTCGATTTCGAGTCCAAGGGCAATCCAGCACGTCTTGTCAACAACGCCGACTGGACGGCAGGGGTCACATACCTCGATTTTCTCCGGGATATTGGAAAGCATTTCACGGTCAACAGCATGGTGGCCAAAGAATCGGTGCGTGCCCGAATGGAGGATCGCGAGGCGGGAATCAGCTACACCGAGTTCAGCTACATGCTCCTTCAGGCCTTCGATTTTCTTCACCTTCGAAAGACCGCCGGGTGCGAACTTCAGGTCGGCGCGACCGATCAGTGGGGCAACATCACCGCCGGCACCGATCTCTGCCGCAAGAAACTCGGGGTCGCTGTCTGGGGCCTCACCTTTCCCCTGCTCACCAAGGCCGACGGCACCAAGTACGGCAAGACGGCGGCGGGCGCGATCTGGCTCGATCCGCACCGCACCTCTCCCTACCGCTTCTATCAGTTCCTCATGCAGACGGAGGACGCCGAAGTGGTGAAGCTGCTGAAGGTACTCACATTTCTCGACGTGCAAACGATCGCCGAGTTGGAGGCCGGAGTTGCCGCCGACCCCGGCTCCCGGCGCGCCCAGCGCGCTCTCGCCCGGGAACTGACTGTCCTTGTCCATGGCGACAGCGCCTGTTCGGATGCCCAGCGCGCAAGCGAAATCATGTTTGGCGGCGGCCTGGATGGAATAACCGAGGCGCTTTTTCGCGATGTCGTCGGCGAGATCCCGACAAAAGACCTCCCCAAAAGTCGGTTCGAGGGCGCCGGAACCGCGATCGGCGAGCTCCTCGTCCTCAGCGGATTGAGCCAGTCCAAGGGCCAGGCCCGAAAGGACATCGAGGGCGGAGGGATCTATCTCAACAACCAGCGCGTAGCGGACAGCGCCCGCGCCGCCGCGCTCAACGATCTGCTCTTCGGAAAATATCTGCTGCTGCGCAAGGGCAAGCGCACCTACGCGGTTGTGCGCGCGGCGGACTGAATTAAGGCTGCGCCGGGGTGACCTCCTCGATCTCCACGCGAACCGGCTTCCCCGGGGCGCAATCGGCCTTCAATGAGACAAATCGGTCGCGGTGGGAATCGTAGATCGGCCAAAGTGCTTTCCGGTCGGTCTCAGGAATTGGAAGCTTCGAGATGGCGGGGCGAGTGAAGAATGCGAATTTCCCCTCCTGGATGTCCTTCGGCAAGGCGTCGATCGGCCGCCGGCACCGAAAAAGGAACAGGAGCCAGTGCGCCTGCCCTTCGTAGGCCTTCTCAGCGATTGTCGCGAACAGGTGGAGATCGGCCGCCGTGATCTCGTGACCCGTCTCTTCGCGGGTTTCCCGGACTGCGCATTCAAAAGGGGATTCGCCGATTCCCATTTCCAGTTTTCCGCCGATCGGGCTCCAGGCGCCAAGGTTTGGGTGTTTTGCGCGGAGCATCAGAAGGTGTTCTCCACCCTTATTTTCGATAAATACCAAGACGGCGATTTTATAGGCGAGCGGCGCCGCAAATTGGGAGGTTGCCATAATGGGAGAATGGCCGGAAACGCGAAGAAGAGCAATAACGTGCAATTCCGGACCGGGGCGCGCGGCGAATCGCTCGCCGCGGAGTATCTGCGGCGTGAAAGGGGCTTCCGCATTCTCGCCCACAACTGGCGCAATCCATGCGACAGGCGCGAGGAAATCGACCTCATCGCGCTGAACGCGGGCATGACCGTCTTCGTCGAGGTAAAGACGCGGAGCGCCGGCGGCCTTGTGCCCGGTTACTTTGCCGTGGGCCGGCGGAAGCGCAAAGCGCTGGGCCGGGCCGTCCGGGCCTACCTCAGTGGGCAGCCGAGCACCTTGAGCGCCTATCGCCTCGATGTGATCGAAGTGGAGCTCGGAACCGGCCAATCGGTGATACGGCACTTCGAAAACGTGGGTTTGTTCCCATAGGTTCGCGCGCCCGGCCGGTGCCTTGCCAACCCGCGCTAGGCCATAAATCCAAGGTCCGGGTTTTCGAAGCGGCCGACATTTGGCAGGACGATGGGCATATCGGTTTGGCTGACGCCAAACCAACGGGCAACGGTCGCGCTATATTCGTCGACGCTTGTCGTGGGTATCCAGCGGCCGCGGCCGGTATCCTCGGGCCCGTTGACTTTAAGGTCGGGCACGCGCCCGTAGATCTGCCCGCCCTTGACCGCGCCCCCGACGATCAAGTGATGGCTGCCCCACCCATGGTCCGAGCCGCCGCCGTTGCTCGTAAAGGTGCGGCCGAAATCGGAGGCGGTGAAAGTCGTCACCTTTTCCGCAACTCCGATTTCCACGGTAGCGCGATAAAAGGCGGCGATGCTTTGGCTGAGGTCCGTAAACAATCTGGCGTGGACTGGAAGCTGGCCGTTGTGCAGGTCCCAGCCTCCGACGCGCGCGAAAAAAATCTGGCGCCTCAATCCCAGGTCGGGCGCCACGGCGATCAGGCGCGCGATCATGTGCAGTTGGTTGCCGAGATTTCCCTTCGGAAATTCCGTGGTGAGCGGCGCTCCCTTTTTCAGGATCGCGGCCAGCCGGGCGCTGTCGGCAATCGCGTTTAAGGTCATGCCGGAGAAAGCGGCGTCAAAAAGATTGTCGTCTTCGCCTTTCAAAATGTCGGTCTGGGCATGAAGGCGCAGGGTCGCCAGCGCGCCGCCGCCGGTGGCCGGCTGCACGACTCCATTGGGGTTGACCGCGTATTGGGTGACCTTCCGGCCTACCTGGAATGCATTTTGCCCCGCCAAGCTGATCGACATCGAGATGTCGTTTTTCTCGTTGAATGCATTGGTCAGGTCGGCGAGCCGGCCGCCCCAGCCGCTGGCGAACATCTGGTCCGGAAGGCTGCTCTGCCACTGCACCTGCTGATCGTTGTGCGAGAATAGCTGCAGCGGCAGGGGCACCGAGCGGGCGAGATACTGGGCCTTGGTGGTCGGCGCCGCCAGCGTGCCGACATTGGCGAGCAGCGCGACATGGCCGTCGGAAAATAGGCCGCGCAAGTCGCCCAGCGACGGATGGAAGCCGAAGCTTCGCCCGTCCGATGAATGGGGAGCCAGGGCGAGAAGTCCGTCCTGGGGGATGGCAAGCGTGCTCCGGGCGGAGGCATAGGCGGCGTAGGTCGACTTGTCGGTCGGAATGAGCATGTTGTTCGCGTCGTTTCCGCCGGCCAGGAACAGGCAAACCAAGGCCTTGTAATCGCCGGACGCGCCGCCCGCGGACAGCGGGGCGGACGCGGCGTTGGCAACCGCGCCGATCATGCGAAGCTGGGCAACGGTCGACAGCATTCCGGTGACGCCCACCGAGGCGCAACAGGCGCCGATAAATTTTCTGCGGGATAGCTCCAGGGATCCGGATGAGTTCATGTCAGGAATTGTAAGATCAATGTTGGATGGCCGCCGCCGGCGAGGTCACGGTGAGTTGAAGGGCGAGACGCGCCCGTGGGAGTTCGGGGGCCCTCGGGGGCAGGGCCGACAATGCCCGTCCGATTCGCAGTCGGGTATCCGGCCCCATCGACCCGCCGCAAAGAGTCAGGTCGAGGTAGTCCAGGAGCTGGTCGGACGAATTTGCCAAGGGCAAAATCGGATCGAGCTTTAGGGTCAGGGTGTCTTCAGGCGGGACGGGAAGGGTGAAAATGAGGCGCTGCAGGAAATTTGGGATCGTGATGGCGGTGTTCGCGTTAAAGATCTCGTACTCCGGCGCGCAAAGACCCGCGGCGGCCATGGTGCCCGGCAAAACAAAATCGGGCTCAAAGAAATTGAAGACGGTCGGCGACCGCAGCGCCGCCTGGCCCAGGTTGTATTCCGGATTTGGAATAAAGAACCGCCCGTTCTGCGCCGAACCGTTGAACGCCCGCAGCAGGGCCGTGACCCTCAGCAGGGGCTCCTTCATCTTTCCATACCCGATGTCATGGGTCACGCTCGGCGAGCGGGCCTCGTAGTCGAGCAGGATGGCCCTGATGACGGCCCCCAGATCGCCCCGCACTCCCGCTCCGTCATTGGCGAAAACCTGGGATACGCGATAAACGTAACCGGGACTCGGATTGCTGGTGACCAGGCGCTGAATCAGCTCCCGGCATAGGAAGGGGCCGGCATTCGGATGCAGGAACAGCGCGTGGAGCGCTATCCGCAGATCGGCGACTCCGCCCATATCGGGCGGGATGCGGATCCCGCCGATGATGACTTTTTGGCCGTCGTCGTGAAGGGGGGGGTAAAGCGCCATCGGCTCGATGAAATCGGGCGGGCCGCCGTAAAAGTTTGGCCGGCGGCCCGACGGATTAAACGCCCAGCCGGTGAATACCCGCGACATCTCAGTGATCGTATGCTGGTCGTAGGTGGGAATCGGCATTCCGTCCGGACCGAGTCTGAGCGTGCCGTCCGGTTGCAGTTCGTTGAGTCCGATTGTGAAGAGCTGCATGACCTCGCGTGCGTAATTCTCATCCGGACTGGTCCGCTTGGCGGGATCGCCCTTGGGGTTGCGAAAGACATTAAGGTATGCGCCCATCATCGGGTTGAGCGTGACCTCCTCCAGCAGCGTCAGGTAGTTCCCGAAGGCGTTGCGCGCGAGCATGTCGTAATAATTGGCCGCGCCCTCGGGGTTTCTTTTGACCACGCCATTCACGTCCGAGATGACGAAGATCTCGCTCAGCGCAAAGGCCACGCGCTGCCTCAATTGGTCCGGCGCGGTCAGGGCGATCCGCCACCACGCATCCTGGAAGTTGTTTGAATTGATCCTCGGCTCTTTTGCTTTTTCGGCCGGCCCCGGCGGATACGTCCGAAAGTCTTCCCGTGTGGCTTCGAGATGCGAACTCGCCCCCATCGCCATTTGCTGGCGAATCCAGGAGTCGAAGCCCTCCTTGGTCAGATCGTCGATCTGTTCGCGAGTCGGGCCAAATGTCGCCTGGATCAGGAAGCGGGCGGCGTCCGCTTGGGTCGGCGGGCCGGCGGGCAAATCCGGAGGGCGCGCGGGCGGAATGAAGAATGACGATCCGTTCGTGCGAATGAATTGGCCGCGCAGTTCGCCGCCAGGGTGATCCTTGGTGTCGATTGCGACGTAGATCAGCCCGTTAATGAGCGCCTTCTGCAAATCGGCCCCGGTAAAGCTTCCGGTGGCCGGGAAATCCCATTCGGAGACGATCGGCTGGCCGCCGTAAAAAGCCATCAGATAGGCGCCATCCTCCAGGGGCGCGCCGAGCTTCAGATGCGCACTGACGAGGGTGGACGTGAGATTCGAATAGGTCACGCTTACCCGGGTGTGGCCGCGGTCGGGAGATACCAGAAGTGTCGCCGTGCCATAGCCGGTCGAGTCCGGCGCGTCCTCGGTGGGACGGAGCGTCGCAATAAATAGAACGGGCCGCCGCTCAATACTCGCACCAGGCGCGGGGACGGCTGCGTTTTGCGCAAAAACCCCGGGCACAACGGTTCCGAGGAGGAGAAATCCGCCCGACAACAGGCTTCGAATAGACGACAGCATTGTAAACGCCCGCAACCGACTAATGGGCTTGCATTAATTGACGCCGCAATAACGGTGCCGGATACAGGAACCGGCGCAAGGGGGTGGGTCAGATATGCCCGGATGTTGCGCTTTGGGCCGCCAGCAATTCCCTTACTTCGGTAACGTACGCATTAGTTCAATAACACCGACCTACCAATGGCCGAATCCGACCGCCATCCGTTCCTGCAGGGACTCAGCAAGCACCGCGGCGTCCTGCCGACGGTCGTCGTCATATTCGGCGCGTCGGGCGACCTCACCGCCCGGAAGCTCATTCCCGCAGTCTACAATCTAAGCTACGACAACCTCCTCCCGGCGGACTTCTTCCTGGTCGGATTCGGCCGCAAGGAGATATCCGACGAAGAATTCCGCGGCATGGCGACCGATGCCGTGAAGAAGTACTCCCGCCGGGAGCTCCAAGCGGACGCGTGGGCGCGGGTCGCCGCGCAGACGAGCTATGTCGTCGGAGGCTACGACGAAAAGGAGGCGTTCGACCGGCTGGCCGCGCATATCGCCGAATTGGAGAAAAAACTCGGGCGCGAGTTGCAGCCGCTCTTTTACATCTCGACACCGCCGTCCGTCTTCAAGCCGATCCTGCTCAATCTCGGGGCCAGCGGACTTGCGTCCAGGTATCTCGGCCAGCCGCACCAGGCGAAGGTCATCATCGAGAAGCCCTTCGGGCGGGATCTGTCGTCTGCGCAGGAGCTCAACGCGAGCATTCGCGCGAATTTTGCCGAGAACCAGGTTTATCGGATCGATCACTACCTGGGAAAGGAGACCGTCCAGGATCTTCTTGTGCAGAGGTTCGCCAACACGATTTTCGAGCCGCTTTGGAATCGTAATTTCATCTCGAGCGTGCAGATCACCGTGGCCGAGGAGGTGGGCGTCGAAGCGCGCGCGGGCTATTACGAGCAAAGCGGCTGCCTGCGCGACATGATCCAAAACCACACGATGCAGCTCCTGGCCCTCACCGCGATGGAGCCGCCCGTCTCTCTCGATGCGGAGTCGATCCGCGACGAAAAGGTGAAGGTCCTCAAGGCGATCCAGCCCTTTAGCGTGGATTGCGGCGGAGAAGTGTCCCGCGCCCAGTATGCGGCCGGCATCATCGAGGGCAAATCGGTCTCGGGCTACCTCGAGGAGCCCGGGGTCAGCCCGCAATCGGCGACTGAAACGTTTGCGGCCATCCGGCTTTCGATCAACAACTGGCGCTGGCAGGGGGTTCCGTTCTACCTTCGCTCCGGGAAGCGTTTCGCGCGGCGGGTGAGCGAGATCGCGATTCAGTTCCGCAAGCCGCCAGGAACCCTTTTCGCGGAGGGCGACCGGTTCGACTTGGCGGTGAACACCCTCGCCTTTCAGATCCAGCCCGATGAGGGGTCGAGCCTGATTCTCAATGGAAAGATACCCGGCCTCGAAACGCGCACCCAGCCCGTCAAGATGAGCTTTCGCTACGCCACGACTTTCGGTTCGAACACTCCGGAGGCCTACGAGCGCCTGGTGCTCGACGCAATGATCGGCGACGGCACCCTTTTCATACGCGGCGACGAGGCGGAAACGTCGTGGAAACTGTACACCCCGATCCTCGATTTCTGGCGCGGGAAGGGCCGGGACGGAATGGCCTCGTATCCGGCCGGATCGTGGGGCCCGGCGTCAGCGGACGCCCTTGTTGCGCGGGACGGCAATGTCTGGCGCCAGCCCTAAAAAGTCCGCGAGAGACCCCCCGCCATGACCCAGGTTTTCGAGGCCCTACCCGGATTCGAGGTTCCCGTGGGCGCAATTGCGGAAGGGTTAACCTCCTTGTGGAAGGCCGCGGCCGCAGGCGGCCGGCCAGCCCCCGCCTTGGAAGATGCCGCGGCGATGCAGGTGAATCTCGTTTTGCACCTGGGATTCAAGACGACGGTCAGCGATGCCCTGGTTCAATTCGATACGGCTGCCCGGTTTTCCAGGCGTTATCCGAGCCGCGTCGTCATCCTCTGCCCCTTGGTCGACGAATCGAGCCACACTGAAATGCGCGCAAAAATCCACGGCGAATGCACCCTGGGAAAATCCAGGGACGACAGCCGCTGCTGCGAGTTTGTCCTGCTCAGCTATCCCCGGCGCCACCGCCAGCACCTCGAGAACCAGGTCTCCGTTTCGATATCGAGCGATCTTCCCCTGTACTACTGGCCGCACAGGTTTTCGGCAAACAACGCCCTCGCCGACTACCACTATCTCCTGACCCGGTCCAAGCGGGTCCTGATCGACAGCGCGGTCTCGCCGCCCGGATCCCTCTCGTATCCCTGGCCCCACCCGGAAGCGGTGCGCGACCTCGCGTACTCGCGCACTCTCCGCGTGCGGCAGGCGATTGGACAGTTCTTGAGCCGTTATCCGATGGAAACCCTGTGCGCGGGGCTGCGGGAAGTGATCGTCGGGCACGGCTCGGCCTACCCCGCCGAGGCCAACGCGCTCCTGGACTGGCTGCGCAACCGAATCAGCCTTTGCGGACAGAATCGGGCAAGTTTCCGGATCGAGGCCCCCGGTGAGGGCGATCCGGGCGCCTGCTCCGCACGCTTCATCTACGACGGCGCCAAATCATTTATTTGGAGCGCCGATCTTGCGCAGGGCCAATCCCGCTTCGAGGCGGACTACGGTTCGGGCGGGACGACCCTTTCGGCCACAGCCAGGCTCCTCCCGCCGGAGGAGGCTTTGAGCGAAGCGATGTTCCTCTGATGTTCAGCCCCCGGCACGGGCTTTCGCGTCTTCTTCGATCAGCCGTTTCAGGCGCTCGAGCTCGGCCTTTACCCTGGCCTTGACTGCGGGAAGATCGGCTGGAGACGGCACCTTCTCCTTCGCGAAAAGGTAGAACTTCATCTTCGGCTCGGTGCCGCTCGCGCGCGCGGCAAATCTGTAGCCGTTTGTGAGAGTCACCACATACAGATCCTGCTTCGGAATCTCCTCGCCGTCGTCGTCCAGGATTCTTTCCAGGCCGAAGTCCTGAAAGCTCGCGACGGCGACCCCGCCGAATCCGGCCGGCCGGTTTGTCCGATAGCTGCGGATGATGCGCCCGATCTTCTCGCTTCCGCTCGCCCCTTCGTAATAAATATTTATCGTTCCCTCGAGATAGAATCCGTGCCTGGCATAAAGGCGGTCCAGGTGCTCCGGAACGGTGAGGCCCTGGGTCTTCACCCAGGCGCAAAGCTCGGCGAACATGAGGCAGGCGGCGTTTCCGTCCTTGTCGCGCACCATGTCGTTTGGCAGGTAGCCATAGCTTTCCTCCGATCCGAATGCAAAAAACGTCCCGTGCCGGAGATGCAGGCGCACGCGCTCCTCGATCGTCGTCGCATCGTATTCGAAGCCCGGCCCCATCGCCTGGACAAGCGCTTGCTCGTATCCGAGCAGCTTGGCGGCGATCCATTTGAAGCCGGTAAGCGTATCGATGACTTTGATACAGTGAGCGCGGCCGATCTCATCCTGCAACCCGCTCGTCACGAAAGTCTTTATGATGCACGCCCGGGTCGAACCGGCCGCCGGGATCAGCCCCTTTTCCTTCATGCGCGCCAGCCTGTAGTCCGCCAGGAGCGCTCCGGTCTGATTGCCCGTCAACAACTCCATACGTCCCTCCCTGTTTCGCACGGCGCAACCCATGCGGTCGCAGTCCGGATCCGTAGCCAATACAACGTCGCAGGACTCGGCCTCGGCCAGAGCCACCGCTCTCGACAACGCCTCGCTATTTTCGGGGTTCGGCGACTTGACGGTGGGGAATCGGGGGTCGAAGACAATCTGCTCGCGCACCTGGCGGACGGAGCATCCCGCGTGGACGAGCAGCGGCGGCACGTGAACGCCGCCCGTGCCGTGAATGTTCGTATAGGCGACCCGGAGCTGCGCGCCCTTGAACACCCCCGGATCGAGCGCAGCTTTGGAGGCGACCCCGAGGTAGGCTTCGTCGGCCGCATGGCCGAGAACCGTGATTCCCCCGGATTCTTTATCGAGGAAAGCTTCCAGTTCGCCCAGGGGCACCGCGTTCACTTCCGCGACGATCCCCGCATCGTGCGGCGGCACGACCTGCCCGCCATCCTCGAAGTAGGCCTTGAATCCGTTGTCGTGCGGCGGATTGTGGCTTGCCGTTATTACGACCCCCGCGTGGGCGTGGAGCCAGCGCACGCTATAGCTTAGCTGGGGGGTCGGCCGCGGCCCGTCGAAAATAAACGCCTCTCCACCGAGCCGGACCCAGGTCGAGGCCGCCAGCCCGCAAAAATGATTTGAAAAATAACGCACGTCATAGGCGATGACGATCCGCGGTTTCGCCGCCGTTCCCCGGGAAGCGAGGTATTTATGCGTGTAGCGGAAAAGTCCGACCACGGCCCTGGCCACCGTGAAATCGTTCATCATGTTGCTGCCGATCGCGGCGTGCTCGGGCGTTCCAGTTGCCTGGCGTTCCGGCGAAGCCGGACCGACTTCGGCGGCCGCCGGCAAGGAGCCGATCGTGCGCCCGCGCATCCCGCCCGTCCCAAACTCGAGAAACCGGTAAAAGCGATCGTTCAGCTCGGGCCACGCCTCGCGCTCGACAAGTTCGTGGATGCTGGCTCCTGCCCAGGCTGGAAGATTCGCCGAAAGGAATAAGGCAATATTTTCCGCCGCAGCTGGGAGAAGCCGGCCGGATTTCGCGGCGGCATCGATGCGTTGAATATCTGTCATTTCGCGAATGGATATTTCTGCAATTTGGACATTATTGCAATGCGCCCTAGCCGAGATACAGCCCGCCGGAAGGGGCCGGCTTCACCTTCAGTTTGGACCAGTTTTCGGCAAAGGTCTCTTGGTCGTAGCCAAACAGCGGCGAAACCTCGATCGGTTCGAACGGCAGGCCGGACGCGTCGGTCCGCGGGGCCGCTCCGACCGAAGCAAGCCAGCGCGCAAACTGGCGTAGTTGGTCCCCGCGGCAGGACTCCGGGGAGTCCACGCCCTTGGCGTTCTTGACGGGCGAAAAGTCGTCGGATCGCCGCGTCTCGACGATGACGGGATTTCGCGCAAATCGAATCGCATCGAAAACGAACAGCTCAAACTTGACTCCGTTTGGTTTGTCGGGATCGACGGATCGGCCTTCGGAATCGATCGTCCGGATCTTCTTGTCGGCCCGGTGGAATGGCAGCGCCTCCCCGCCTGTCCCGGCCGCGCGGGCCATCCTCCGGACGAAGTCCCTATCCAGCACATGAATCGCGATGCTTCCGGCGACGTAGCGAAGCCGCCCCGAGTCATCCGTCTCTTTTTGGAGTGCAAGAGGCAGATCGGAGTACTCGATGACGACCAGCCGCCCCGCCTGCTCGCAAAAATGCCCCAATTTCTCCTCGGGGTAGGCCTTGGGCACCATCTTGCTAGACATTTGCGACCGGTTGCGCAGGTGCCAGCCGATGAAGGCCGGATCGACGCAGCGGACAAGCGGATTATCGACCTGGAAATAGCTCAAGATGTCGATTCCCTCACTGTCCATCAAATCGAGCGCTCCGCTCCTGTCCAAGGCGCGGAATGAACCTCCATGGCCATCCGGCGAAAGCGCAAGGGACCCGGGCGACTCCAAGAGGATCCTCCCTTCGAAATCGACGGCGGGCATCCGCCCCTGCCTGAAAAAATGCACCCGGTTTCGATCGAGGCCGAAAAATCCGTTGTCTGAGAAAAAAGCCTCGCTCGCCGCGTGGTTCTGGTGGCTCGTCATGATGAACCAATGCAAAGGCCGCCCGTAGCGGCGGCCGGAGGCCAGGATCTTCTCGGCAAAAACCTGGAAGAGCGATTTGCTCCTGACCGGCGTCACGGGAAAAGTCCCCTTTGGGCCGTCGTACCCGAGGCGCGTGCCCTGCCCGCCGGCCACCGTGAACGCGGCTGCGCGGCCGGCCCGAAGCGCGGCTTCACCTTCCGCCCTGGCGCTCGCCCATTGCGCCGCGTCGCCGCCATTTTCGGGCAAAGGCGCGTAGGGCGCCGGCGCAAGTCCACTGAGATCGACGGCGGCGCCGCCACTTTTCACCAGCGTTCGATTGAGCCTGTCGACTTCAGCAAGATCGACCTCGCCCGCCTGTTCGAGGAGCCGGCTGCGGCCGGCCGGATCGAGCGCCTCGAAAAAGGCGAAGACCTGCCCTTGCCCGGCCCGGGCATATCTTTCGATCAGCGGATTCGCAGACGCCATGCGGCAAGCAGTTCAGCTCACTGGTCAAACTTGAAGATCATGTCATCCGGCTTGGCATACCCCAGCCTGCGGCGGATCTGCTGCTCGACGTAGGCCGGGTCGGTCCGCAGGCGCTGCAGGATGACCTGTTCGCGCTGAAGCTCGCGCTCGGCCTCCTCGAGCCGAACCCGGTTCTGCTCCTCGACCTTCTTCAGATGCTGGTATTCCTCCCGCGCGTTGTCGAAATACAGCCACGCGGCCATGCTCACTCCGACGAAGACCGCCAGGTAAAGTATTACGAGAAAACGGCGCAGGTTCACGGCGGAAGGAAACCAAAATGGGTTGTGTCATTCCCGCCAGGCAATTCTTTTCAATCCAAACAGTTCATGAGGCGTGCGGTGTCCCCGAAGCGGATCCCGGGCCGGGCTCAAACCAAATTCACCGGATCCACGTCCAGCGTCTGGGTGATGTCCCCGGGCCACGCGAACCCGTCGCGCAGGCGCGCGAGTTCGCCGATCACACGGCTCACGCTCGAGGTGAAATACCACAATTGCCACCGATACTGGCCCTTTATTTTCTCGATCGGCGCGGGAGTCGGCCCGCGCATCTCGATCCTTCCCGCGAAGGTTTCGCCAACCCGCCGGGCCCATTGCGTCGAAAAGAACTGAAGTTTCTCCGGGTTCGGCCCGCGAAAGAGGTGATGGATGATGTGCCGGTAGGGAGGATATTGAAACTCCCGCCGGGACGTGAGCTCGGTCTCCGCGAAGCCGTGATAGTCCGCATGCCGCGAGAATTGGATCGGTCCTGCCGCCGGAGTGAATGTCTGCACGATCACCTCGCCCGCCCGGTCGCCGCGCCCCGCGCGGCCGGCCACCTGCACGAGCAGCTGGAATGTCCGCTCGTTCGATCGGAAATCGGGAATGTGCATGGAAAGATCGGCGTCGATCAGCCCGACCAGCGTCACATTGGGAAAGTCGAGGCCCTTTCCGATCATTTGGGTGCCCACGAGGACATCGATCCGGCCCAGTCGGAAATCTCCGAGGATTTCGCGGAATCGATTCTTCCGGTTCATCGTGTCGGCGTCGACGCGGGCGATGCGCGCCCTCGGAATGACCCGGCGCACGGCCTCCTCGACCCGCTGCGTTCCGAGCCCCCGCCAGCGGATATCGGGCGCTGCGCACTCCGGGCAACGCACTGGCGCCGGGCGCTCCCAGCCGCAGAGATGGCAGCGAAGCGATTCGTCGGTCCGGTGGTAGGTGAGCGCGATGCTGCAGTTCGGGCACTCTTCGACATGGCCGCACTTCTTGCAGAGCATGGATGACGAATAGCCCCGGCGATTGATAAACAGGATCGTCTGCTCCCGGCCGGCCATCCGGGCCTGCATCGCATCGACCAGCCGCTTCGACAGGCTCGTGAATCCCCGCTGCCGGGCCATCTCGATGCGCATATCGACGATGTTTATCTGCGGCAGCCGCCTGCCGTCGACCCGGCGCTTGAGTTCCGCGAGGTGGTACTTTCCGGACCGGGCGTTTGTGTAGCTTTCAAGCGAGGGCGTCGCCGAACCGAGAACGCATACGGCGCCCGCCAGGCTCGCGCGCATGACGGCGACGTCGCGCCCATGGTAGCGCGGGGTCTCGTCCTGCTTGTACGCGGGCTCGTGCTCCTCATCCACAACGATGAGCCGGAGGCGGGGAATCGGGGCGAAAACCGCGGATCGCGCACCCACCACGATCCGCGACTCGCCGGTCGCAAGCGCAAGCCATCCATCCAGCCGCTCCCCCTCGCTCAGGTGGCTGTGCCAAACGACGCAGCGATGGGCGGGCGCAATCGCCTCGAGCCGCGACCGCAGCCGGCCGACCGTCTGCGGAGTCAGAGCCACCTCCGGTACGAGAAAGACCACCCCTCCCCCCGCCTTCAGCGCGGCGTCGATTGCGCGCAAATACACCTCGGTCTTGCCCGATCCGGTTATTCCATGCAGGAGCCAGACCGCGAATTTTTCCTCGGCCAGGGCCGCGGTGATCCCCGAGACCGCCACCGCCTGCTCCTCGTTTGGCACGGGCGCCTCTCCGGTCACGCGCTCCCCGCGCGCCCAACTGTCCGTGTAGGTGTCGCGAACAATCCTGCGGGTCTCTTCCCGGGCAAGGCCCGCCCGAACCAATGCGGCGGCGGACGCGGGCCCCGCGCCCAGGCGCGAAAGAACCAGCCCCTTCGGCAGGGGCCGGGACTCCGCCGCGAGGAACCGGTACAGCCGCGCCTGCTGCGGCGCCCGCTTCGAAAGAGCCTCCAGTTCCTCCCGCGAAAGACTGCGCGCGACGGCGATCAGTTTTTCCTGCTTGAGCGCCATCCCTCGCCGGACGGCCGCGGGGATCATAGTTTCGATGATCGAATCCATCGGAGCCGCGTAGTAGCCCGCCATCCACCGGGCCAGGGCGAGAAGGTCGGGAGCCAGCGCGGGAAACGGATAGACGAGCTGGGCGACGTTCTTCAGCTTCTCGACTGGAAAGTCGCGGGGCGCGCCGATCTCTCCGATCACTCCCAGCCTCAGGTTCGAAAGCACCGGTATTCGGACAAGCGATCCGACGCCGGCGCGGTCCTGCAGGGGCTCGGGCACCCGGTAGTGCAGGACCTTGTCAAAGCCTGCGAGCGGGTGGACGCCTACAATCATGGTCCGATAACGGCCCGCGATCGCGAGTCTGGCAATCCGAACCGAAAAGGCTGCGCGTTGTGCTACATGGCGAAATGCTTGCGCATTCCGCTACGTAGCGGAAGCCGCCAGGCTTTCGCGAAACGCGTTGTGCCTCCGTCGCCCTAAAGGGCGCCCGACGGAGGCATCCCTTCGGGACGATGCTTCGCATCGCCATCTCCGCGCTTCGCGCTCCGTCCGCTACGGGCCCGGCTACGTACGCGTTGACAGCCGCGGCGTTCGTAGGAAACAATTGAGGCGTGAGCACGCCAGAGGCCCGTGAAACATTCGAAAAATTCCTGCGCCTGAAGGGCCTGCGGGTGACAGAGCAACGCCGGGCAATATTCGAGACCGCCGTTGCGCAGAAGGAGCATTTCACCGCCGAGGAGCTCCTGGACCGCGTTCGGGCGGTGCCCAAGGCGAAATACGTTTCGCGCGCCACAGTGTACCGCACCCTGCCGGTCATGACCGAGAGCGCCCTCCTGCGGGAGGTGGACATCGGATCCGGCGAGAAATTCTACATGCCAAACGGAGGCAAGGGAACGCAGGTGGCCCAGGTCGTGTGCCTGGACTGCGACAAGATCTTTGAGATAAGCGCCCCGTTCATGGAATGGTACGGCAGCACAGTATCTTCGAAAATCGGCCTCACGCCCGTATCCCAGAGGCTGCAGGTCAGCGCCCGCTGCAACGCACTTCGCGATACGGGGACCTGCCCCAACCTCGGCGGGATCCGGACCCGCAGGCACGCGCAACCCGGCCGATGACGATGATCGATGACACGGTTCACGATCCGGCGTTTGAAATCGGCTTCTATGAATCCATCCTGCGCCGGGATCCGCGCTACGTCGAAGTCATCGAAATCCTAGGTGGTCTGTACACCAAGGCGGGCCGGATTGCCGACGGCTTGAAGATGGACCGGCGCCTTGTGCGGCTGCAGCCGGAAAACTCGACCGCGCATTACAACCTCGCCTGCAGCCTGGCCTTGTGCCGCCGGCCCGCGGCCGCCCTGCAGTCGCTCAGGCAGGCGGTGAACCTGGGCTACAGGGATTTCAACTGGATCCTGCACGACCCGGACCTCGAAAGCCTCAAGCGAAATCCGCGTTTCGTTGAGCTTCTTGAACAGCTGAAGCCGCGGATATAAAACCTCAGGCCTCCAGTATTGAATTCAAATTCAATACTGGAGGCCTGAGGTTTTATATCAATTCCAGGCCGACCGCGTCGGCAAGGAGACGGCCGCGCCGGGTCAATCGCGCAATTCCGCCGGCCTGCTCGACGAGTCCTTCTCCGGCCAGGCTCGCAAACTTTTCGTCCAATTCGCTCCAAGGCGCATCCGGGTACCTGACGCGCCAGGTGTCGAGATCGACGCCCCGGTTCATCCGAAGCCCGAAAATAATCGCGTCCTCGGCGAGCAGCGCCGGGGACAGCATCCGGCGGTCCCGCGTCATCCGGCGGCCTTGGGCCAACTCCGACAGCCAAAGGCCGAGGTCGGCCGGATTCGCCCCGCGCATTCCATCCTGCTGCGAGGCGGCCGAGGGTCCGAGCCCAATCCACTCCTGCATGCGCCAGGTGTTCAAATTGTGCAGGCAGGCGAATCCCGGGCGCGCGAAATTCGAGATCTCGTACTGCTCATATCCCAGGGATTCGAGCCGGTCCCAGGTCGCCTCGTAGAGCCGCGCCTCCAATTCAGGATCCAATCTGTAGGCGCCCTTGGAAAGCCGGACCCAGAGGGCTGTGTCCTCCTCAAACGTCAGGCAATACGTCGAGAGGTGCTCCGGAGCGAGAGCGACGGCCGCATCGACGTCCGACATCCACTCTTCTTCGGTCTGGCCCGGAAGGGCGAACATCAGGTCGAGGTTCACATTTGCGAATCCCGCCTTTCGAACGCGCTCGTAGGCCCTGTACGCCTGCTCGCGGGTATGCTTGCGGCCGAGGGCGTCGAGCCAGCGCGGTTGGAAACTTTGGACCCCGATGGAAACCCGTGTGACGCCGGAATCGCGAAGCGCGGCCAGCCGCCCCTCGGTCACGGAGGCCGGCGCGAGTTCGACGCTCCACTCCTTGGGCGTCCCGCCCAAGTGCTCGGCCACGAGTTTCGCCAGGCGGCGCAGATCCCGCGCAGCCAACAAGCCCGGGGTGCCGCCGCCCCAAAAAACCGTGGATACCGGCCGGGTCCAGTCGGCGAGCCGGGCCTCCGCCGCCACGCCATCGAGGAAACTTTGGATGGCGCCCGGGGTCGGCATGATCTGATAAAATGCGCAGAAATCACATGTCGAAGCGCAGAATGGCACGTGCACATAGAGGCCCAGCTCAATTGGAGGAGCAGCTTTGGCTTGCTCTATGACGTTGGTGCTCATTAAAAACAGGCGATTTTCCGTTCGCGCATCATTTTACCAATGCAAAACAAACGCGTTTCTCCCGCGAGAACAATTCTAACGTTGCTTGCCGCAGCTGCCGGCCTTGGCCTGATCTCCGGCTGCACGACGGTTGCCCTGACCGATCTGACTCCTAAGTCGCTCCCGGAGAACCCGTCCGAGATTTACACGTTCACGTTGCGCGTGGTATCGCAGTCCTCCGTGGACAAATCGACGATCGAGTCGCGCATCGTTGTGGATGGGCAGAGCTATCCGATGAAGAAGAGCTCCCTGGGCGAGAATTACTACGAGTTCGAATACCAGCTCCCGCCGGGCCGCCAGGAAATCGCCTATTATTATCTCGTCAGTTACAAGTCGGGAAACCAAGAATCGCAATCCGAGTCCTACACGGCAGTTGAACACTCGGAGGTGATTCGCCGCGACGTCCTTGAACTCGAGGCCTCTCGCGGTCCTATCGGGTCGAGCATCGGAGTCCTCGGCCGGGGTTTCACCCCGGCGGACACCGTCGCACTTAATGGCACGCCTGCGCGCACTGTCTTTGCCTCGCCCACGTCGCTCAGTTTCTTCGTACCCGCCCTGCCCTCCGGGCAAACATATCAGGTGACTCTCAGCAGTCCGGCGGGAAATTCACCGATCGGAACTTTCCGGATAGACGGGACGAATGTGAACGTTTCGCCCGACTCTCTGACCCTCCGGCCCGGCGAACAGCAGATGCTTACGTTCACCATTTCGAGCCCGGCTCCCACCGGCGGTCTCCTTCTCGATGTGACGACCGACGTTCCGTCGAGCGTGATCATGCCCGAGGTCATTGTGCCTGAGGGGCAGACGAGCGTCAGTATCCCAGTCCAAGGCGGCAGGCCAGGCGCTGGGAGTCTCGTCATGAAAGGCTACGCCCAGGGCGGAGACGTCACTGTTCCGATCACGGTCTCGGCGAAATAATCCGGGCGCTAGTCGCGCGTCGCGGTATCGGACCCTCCCCCACCTGGGCGGGCGGCGAAAATAGACAGCCTTGCGAATACCGGCCGATGGTCGCTCGCCGAGACTGTCTCCGGGCCGTCGTAGATGCTGGCGGCGCCTCCCGCGACAGCGCTGTGCAGTGCGGGTGAAACGAGGATGTGGTCGATTTCGGTGTAGGCTCCGCCGCCGCGGTACAATTCCGTCCACGTCTCGCCCCGGGTGTCCGCCGCGGGAAGGCAATCGGCAATGGCCTCGGCTCCGATTTTTTCCAGCCGCTTCAGTGTTGGGCTGTTTTGCCCGTCGTTGAAATCTCCCAGAATGATGAAGCGGGCTTGGGACGATTTGGGAAAGCGCTTACGGATCAAAGTTCGCACAGCCATGGCCTCCCCGAGGCGTTGAATTTGCGCCCCTGGATCGTCCGGTCTGTCCGTGAGACGGCTTTTCAGGTGAAGCACAAATACGGTGAAATCGCCGCCCGGACCCGAAACCACGGCCTCCAGGAGACCGCGCTTCACCCGGGCCGTTTTGCCGAGATACGCATACTCGATATCCGCGTGGCGGATAATCGCTTTCAGCGGCAGACGAGAAAGAAGCGCTATATGGCGGGCGGCGTCCTCGGCCTCGACGATCGCGGAGTAAGGGTAGTCAATGCCTTCGGCCTTAAGGTCGTGCCTAAGCTCGTCGAGATAGGCCGGGCCGCCCATCTCCTGCAGGGCAAGTACATCGGCCTTGATCGCCTCAATCGCAGTCCGAAGCGCCTGTTTTTCCGATTCCGGCTTGGGGTATCCAGGACGGAAGGTCGATTCGACCCGCCGGTCCAACGGCCCGTAGTTCTCGACATTGTATGTCGCGACGACAACCGGGTCTGCGTAAAGCGCAACGCATTGAACAATAGCCGAAATCAAAAGGACGGGAAAAAGAGGCCGCAACACGCATTATCATAGCAATTGTTAGCAGCAGCGTTTCTTGAGGGTTGAATCCCGCCTGGCACCATTCCAATCTGAACTTGTGGAAGCCAAGGATGCCAAGCTGTCGTTCGAAAATGCCCTCGGCCGCCTTGAAGCGGTGGTCGAGTCGATGGAATCGGGGGAAGTTCCGCTCGCAGAGCTGCTCTCCCGGTTTGAGGAGGGCAACAAGCTGCTCAAGCTCTGCGAGGCCCGTCTCAAGGAGGCCGAGCTGAAAATCGAACAGCTGAAGAAGCAAAGGAATGGAGTGGCATTCGAACCGTTTGAAGCGCCTAAGGATGCCTAATCCCTGGCTCATTCCACCGCATTCAAGCATTTCTCGCCAACCTGATGAATTCCCCGGTCCGACTTCTCGACACGATCCGCGATCCGTCGGCGGTAAAGTCGCTCACTCCAGAGCAACTCCCCCAACTCGCGCAGGAGATTCGCGACGAGATCATCACTGTCACCGCTGAGAACGGCGGCCATGTCGGACCAAATCTCGGGGTGGTCGAGCTGACGATCGCGCTCCACCGAGTCTTCGATTCAAGTGTCGATCGTTTTGTCTTCGACGTATCCCACCAGGGCTACGCACACAAGTTGCTGACCGGGCGCGGGGGGGAGTTCTTCCGCAGGCTGCGCCGGACCGGGGGAGCGAGCGGTTTCCTTAGCCGGTCTGAAAGCCCGCACGACGCCTACGGAGCCGGCCATGCCGGCACGGCGCTGAGCGCCGGACTTGGAATGGCCACAGCCCGGGACTTGAAGGGCTCGGACGAGCATATCGTCGCCGTCTGCGGGGATGCGGCATTCACCTGCGGAATCACGATGGAGGCGCTGAACAATGTGGTCGGCTGCACCCGGCGGCTGATCGTGATCCTAAACGACAACGAATGGTCGATCGCGCGCAACGTGGGCGCAATGTCGCACTACCTCAACCGCCTGAGCACGAGCCCGACCTACAACAAGATTCACCACGACCTGGAGAAATTCTTCACGGGCCTGCCTCACGGCCACGACATGAACCGGCTTTGGGTCAAGTGGAAGCGCGAGACGAAGGATTTCTTCGTCGGATCGAGCCTCTTCGAGAAATTCGGGCTGCGCTACCTGGGCCCGATCGACGGCCACGACATGGGGGAACTTGTCAAGAACCTCGAGTTTGCGCGGCAGTGCGACGGTCCGATTCTTCTTCACATCCTGACGAAGAAAGGAAACGGGCTCGCGGCGGCGCGCAATTCTCCGGAAAAATTCCACGGCCTCGGAGCCTTCGATCCGACGACTGGCGAGGGCCGCAAACCGGCTTCCGGGACCCCTCCGGCGTACCAGGACGTGTTCGGGCAGGCCCTTTTGCGCCAGGCGCGGGCTGATCCGAGGATCGTCGGCATCACCGCGGCAATGCCTTCGGGAACCGGCTTGTCCGTCCTCTCCTCGGAGCTGCCCCGGCAGTTTTTTGACGTTGGGATCGCCGAGGAGCACGCCGTCCTTTTCGCGGCCGGGCTCGCGGCCCAGGGAATGCGCCCCGTGTGCGCGATCTATTCGACTTTTCTGCAGCGCGCATACGATCCGATCATTCACGACATCGCCCTACAGGGCCTTCCCGTGACCTTCTGCCTCGACCGTTCAGGGCTGTCGCCCAACGACGGTCCCACGCATCACGGACTATTCGACCTCGCGTACCTGCGGTGCATCCCGGGAGTCGCTGTGATGCAACCCAAGGACGAAGACGAACTCGCCGACATGCTCGAGACCTGCCTCAAACTCGACGGGCCCGCCTTCCTGCGATATCCCCGCGGGGCAGGGCTCGGAGTGAAGGTCAAGGAGCAGCCCGTGGCGCTGCCCCTCGGTTCCGCCGAGGTGCTGCGCGAAGGGTCCAATATCGTCATCTGGGCCCTCGGGCCCATGGTCCAAGAGGCGAAGCGCCTGGCGGACCGGCTTTCCAAGGAAGAGCGCGTCTCCGTGGGTGTGGTCAACGCCCGATTCGTGAAGCCGCTCGACCGCACGCTTCTGCTGAGCCAGGCGGCCGTTGTGCCCCTGCTCGTCACGATGGAAGATCACGCCCTTTCCGGCGGCTTCGGAAGCGCCGTTCTTGAAGCCCTCCAGGAATCCGACTGCCCCGCCGCGGTCGAGCGGATTGGCTGGCCCGACAAGTTCATCGAGCACGGGACAAACGTCGAAATCCTGCGCGAGGCCCACGGACTCTCGCCGGACTCGATCTATCGCCGCGTCCTCGACCGCTGGCGCAATTTGAGCCCGCAGCGCGTGGAATCAGAAGTATAGGCAAAGCAGCGCTTTTGGTTCGATCGCATTCCGCGAAACGCTGGCGCACTTTGCGAAACGCTGGCGAATCGTGCGAAAGCCTGGCGGCTTCCGCTACGTAGCGGAACGCGCCAGCGTTTCGCTAGGTTTCCTCGGCACGCAAGGTGGCGACAACCGAGAAGTCCTCGAGAGTGGTAGTGTCGCCCTTCACCTCGCCGCCGGCCGCGATCTCTTTCAAAATCCGGCGCATGATCTTTCCGCTCCGGGTCTTGGGCAGGCCCGCGGCGAAGCGCACATCGTCCGGCCGCGCGAGGGAGCCGATTTCCTTTGTCACATGCTCGCGCAGCACCTGCTTCAGTTCGGCCGTGGCCTCGACCCCGTTCTTGAGCGTCACGAAGCATACGAGCGCCTGACCTTTCAAATCGTCGGGCCGGCCGACGACGGCCGCCTCAGCGACAAAGGGATGCGCGACCAGGGCGCTTTCCACTTCGGCCGTACCGATCCGGTGGCCGGACACGTTCAATACGTCGTCGATCCGGCCCACGACCCAGAGATATCCATCCTTGTCGAACCGCGCGCCGTCGCCAGCAAAGTAAAAGCCCGGCAGCTCGGACCAGTACTGTTTCTTGAACCGCTCGTCATCGCCCCAGAGGGTCCGCAACATCGACGGCCAAGGATTGGCGAGGAACAGCCTCCCGCCGCTTCCGCGCGGAACATCCTTGCCCGTGTCATCCAGGACCCTGGGCACGACGCCGAAGAATGGCCGCGTGCAGGATCCCGGCTTCGTCGGCGTGATACCGGGAAGCGGCGTCACCATGATGGCGCCTGTTTCCGTCTGCCACCACGTATCGACAATCGGGCAGCGCTTCTTGCCGATCACGGTATGATACCAAATCCATGCGCCTGGATTGATGGGTTCGCCAACGGTGCCAAGGAGGCGCAGTGAAGTTAGACGGTGACGCTTCACGTAGTCGTCGCCCCAGCGCATGAATGCCCGAATCGCGGTGGGCGCCGTGTAGAATATGGTCACATGGTGGCGGTCGATCAGATCCCAGAAACGGTCCGGTTCGGGATGATTCGGCGCCCCTTCGTACATGAAGACGGTGGCGCCGTTCGCGAGGGGGCCGTACACGACATAACTGTGTCCGGTGACCCATCCGACATCCGCGGTGCAAAAGTAGACGTCGTTGTCCTTGAGGTCGAAGACGTAGTAGGTCGTGATTGCGACACCGAGGAGGTAGCCCGCACTTGTGTGCAACACCCCCTTGGGCTTCCCCGTGGAGCCGCTTGTGTACAGGATGAACAGGGGGTGCTCGCTGTCGAACCCCTTGGCCTTGTGTCCGTCCGGCTGGGCGGCGACCAGATCATGCCACCAGCGGTCCCGGCCCGTCTCCATCGGAATGTCCTGCCCGGTTCGCTTTAGCACAACCACGTGTTCCACGGTGGGGGTTCCCGCAAGAGCGCGATCCACATTCGACTTCAATTCGACGATTTTTCCGCGGCGCCAGCCGCCGTCAGCCGTGATGACGATCCTCGCTCCGCAATCGTTGACCCTATCCTTGATCGCCTCGCTGGAGAATCCGCCGAATATCACCGTGTGAACGATTCCCAGCCGTGCGCAGGCGAGCATTGCAATCGCAGCTTCCGGAACCATCGGAAGATAGATTGCCGCCCGGTCGCCTTGGACCAGCCCGAGGCTCGAGAGCGCGTTGGCGAATCGGCACACTTCGCGATGGAGCTGCCGATAGGTCAGCGTGCGCACGTCGCCCGGCTCGCCCTCGAAGATTATCGCCGCTTTGTTGGCCCGGGCGGTAGTCAAATGACGGTCAAGACAGTTCTCGGCGACATTCAATTGCCCCTTTCCGAACCACTTGGAGAACGGCAAGTTCCACTGCAATACCTGCTTAAAAGGGCGCCTCCACGTCAGAAATCGGCGGGCTTCCCGGGCCCAAAATTTCTCTGGGGAGTTGACAGATTCGGCATAGAGCCTTTTATAAGTCGCATCGCTCCCAAGGTTTGCTTGAGCTTTGAACTCGGCAGATGGCCTGAAAACCCGGTGTTCTCGGGAAACTGAGGTAATCGTCTGAGTCATTCGTTTAAGGTGTTTGGGGTTATATAAGAACGTCTGACGGCGCCCCAATAACATTCTGTGATGAGTTTGAGCGTCAAGCGTGGGGTGCAATTAATCCACTTTTTGACGGCTGGGTTCGCGCCAGCGCCCGCTGCCAAGATCCAAACCCTTTTTAATGCGTGAGCCGCGCGCCTCGGGCGCGCCGGCTCTGTCCGTTGCCCAAGCCCAATAACTATTGTATGGAAAAGAAATCCGCGTCCGCCCCGGCGGACAGTGCAAAAAAAGCAGCCCAAAAACCCGCCCCTTCCGCCGTGGAGACTGCAAAGGCGCCGCCTTCGCCGGAGGCAAGCGTCACCGCCGCCCCTGCAGCGGCGCCGTTGTTCACAGCGGCGCCCGCCGCGCCTCCGCCGGCCGAAAACGTCATCCACATCGAGGGCATCCTCGACATCGACGCAACCAAGGGAGGCAACGGCCAGCTGCTGGACCTTTCGAAGAACGGAAAACGCAGGCCCACCGACACCTTCGTTCCAAAGGAGCTCATCCGCCGATTCAAGCTCAAGCAGGGAATGGCGATCGGGGGCACAGCCTACCCTCCCGAAGGGCGCTTCCCGAATCCCAAAGTCAAATTCATCGAAACGGTCGACGGATTGCCGCTCGAGGAGCGGCGCATGAAAACGGAATTCACGGGCCTGACGACCGTTTCTCCCGACAAGCAGCTGAAGATGGAAATGAAGGACGGGCGTCTGACGACCCGGGCGGTCGATCTTTTCTGCCCGGTCGGCAAGGGCACCCGCGGCCTCATCGTGTCGCCTCCGCGCGCGGGCAAGACGACCCTGCTTCGCGATATGGCCCTGGGCGTCATCGAAAACAACCCGGAGTGCCTGGTCATGATCCTCCTGGTCGACGAGAGGCCGGAAGAAGTGACCGATTTCAAGCGCAGCGTGCCGGCCGAAATTTGGGCCTCCTCCAATGACGAGCAGATCGACAATCACATCCGGATAGCGGATCTTTGCATCGAGCGCGCCAAACGGATGGTTGAAGTCGGCCGCCACGTCGTGCTCTTCCTGGATTCGATCACGCGCCTTTCCCGGGCGCACAACACGCAGCGCAACAGCGGCCGCACAGGCTCGGGCGGCCTCGACGTGAGGGCGCTGGAGAAACCCCGCCAGCTTTTCGCGTCGGCCCGCAACACCGAGGAGGCTGGATCGCTGACAATCATCGCCTCGGTCCTCGTCGAGACCGGCAGCCGGATGGACGATGTGATCTTCCAGGAGTTCAAGGGCACGGGAAACATGGAACTCGTGCTGGACCGGAAATGCGCCGAGATGCGCCTGTGGCCAGCCATCAACATCGCCGCCTCGGGAACCCGCAAGGAAGAGCTCCTCATCGATGCGAAGAAACTCGAGGGAATCCATTTCTTCCGCAGGGCCCTCGTCCAGCAGAAGATCGAGGAGGCCACCGAGACGATGATCGCACGCCTTTCCAAGACGAAAACAAACGACGAATTCCTCAAGCTGATCGCGCGTTAGGCTCCTGTCCGCACCGGGAGGCGCCCTCCCGCCAATTCCCTCTTGCTCACGGCTCCCCCTTCATAAATTCTTGCCCGTTTCTGCCGCCGCATCCCGCCGCCTTCACCCACTCCACGCGCTACCCAAGCAATGCACAGTTTTTCCGAGCAATGTCTCGACATGGCCCGCTCGATATTGGGCCATAACATTGAATCCATACAAGCTGACGGCACCATTATCCCGGCCAATGACGAGCAATCGCGGCCGGACGAGCCCGGCCACGCCGTGTATGCGCTTGGAGAATATTTCCGCGGGACGGGAGAGACGACCCTCAAGGGGCATGATCTGATAGACCTCGCGGCGCGCTGCGTCACCGCGCAGATGTTCACGGACCCGCCCGCCGAGAACGGCCTGGCCTACGCCGCCCTCGGCCTGCTTTGCTTTGGCCCGTCAAAGGAACGAAATCCGGTCTGGGAGCGTTTGGTCGAGGAGACGCAGCAGCGGATCGACAAGCAGCTGCTGCACCGCAGCGATTACGACAATCACTGGCAGGCGTTCAATATCGCCAAGGCCGTCGCCCGGTTCAGCTTCGGGCTGTCCAAGAAGGACGAAACCTCGCGGCTGGTCGAGCGGATGGTCGATCGCATCAACCAGACCAGTTCGGCCGGATTCTTCGACGACTCGGTCCATGGGCTCGGGGGCAATTTCAGCCTCTACGGCGTCATGGCGTTTGTCTTCACCCGCTCGGCCCTTCAGCTCCACGCAAACAGCGGTGTGAGGGACCGGAAGCTGCCGACTCTGCGCACCTACGCCGAAAAATACATCCGCATGATGCCCGACCTCGTCCGGGCCGACGGCCTCGGCTGGGCGTTCGGCCCGGCCGCCGGAGCGTACGGGCAGATGCACTGCATCAGCTTGGTCCTCCAAGGACTTCGGGACGGCTGGATCCCGGATGAGCAAAAGCCGAAGTATTTCGACATCCTCCGCCGCCTTTTTCTCTTTTTCTACCAGACTTACCTCGACCAGGAGCACGGCTTTCTCGACCTTCGCGATTCCGAGCGCACCGCGTACGAGCCCCACACGACGCGAATGGCGAATTTCGACGCCGCCCGTTACCTCTGCCAATGGTCGCGGCTTGCGAATACGGTGCAAATGCCTTCCGGGCTGCCCAAGGTGGAGCCGACCCGGACGAGCGGCCGGTTCGTCATTTTCGACAAGGGCAACCGAAAGGAGCAGGGCCTTTTCCTCTACCGCGATGCCGACAGCGGCCTGCAGCTCCAAATCCCGCTTGTGAGCGCAGGAGGCCATCTGTCCTGCGATTCCCTGCCGTTCCCGCACTGTCCGGGAGTCTTCGACTGGCCGAACAACGGCTATCTGCCCCTGATGCTGCCGGAACTCACGTTCGGCGAGAACGTGATCATCCCGGCCTATTACGGAAAGAATTGCGTGACGGGCCTGGGCCTTCGAAACAGCTTCTTTTTCCGCTACGAGCAGCCGGACCTGATCACCACGAAAGAGGAGATCGTGCGCAACCTCGGCGCAGTAAAGGTGCAGTGGACGTTTTTGGGGACGAAGATCAGCTGCGAATTCGCATTCACGGTCAGGCAGCAGGTCACCCTCGACAGGTTCCGCTATGTCCTGGCGATTGCCGCGCCCCATTCCCGGTACAACGTGAGCGGGGGCCTGATGCTCGGCCCGCAGGGCCACCGGTGCAGCGTCGCCCGGGACGATTTCCAGGCCGCCTGGCAGGATACGGAAGTCGTGAGCGCCGATCCCGCCTACCGCACCAATTACGGAAAGATCCACTATTTGCAGTATCTCGTGCGCGATCATCCGCTGATCATGCGCCCCGGACAGGCCTACCGCCTGGTCGTCAATTTCGACCCGGACATCGCTCACACCGAGGGCTGACCGTGCTCTTCCGCCGCGTCATTCCGTGCCTTGACGTGACCGCCGGCCGCGTTGTCAAGGGCGTCCGGTTCAAGCAGCTCCGCGACGCCGGCGATCCCGTCGAATGCGCCCGGGCCTATGACTCCCAGGGAGCCGATGAGCTCGTTTTTCTAGACATCACCGCCTCGAGCGACGGACTACCCATCATGCGCGACGTCGTGGCGGCGACCGCGGAGCAATGCTTCATGCCCCTGACCGTGGGCGGCGGACTGCGCTCGGTCGACGACATAGAAGCCATGCTCCGGGCGGGGGCGGACAAAGTCTCGCTGAATACGGCCGCGATCCAGCGGCCGGATCTCATCCGCGAGGCCTCGGACCGCTTTGGCGCCCAGTGCATCGTTCTCGCGATCGATGCCCGGGGAGAGCCAGGGACCGCGCCCTGGTGGCGCGTTTTCACCCATGGCGGGCGCAAGCCCACCGAACTCGACGCCGTCGAATGGGCGAAGCGGGGCGTCGAGCTCGGGGCCGGCGAGATCCTTCTGACCAGCATGGACAGGGACGGCACGATGGAGGGCTACGACCTCGACCTCACCCGCGCCGTCAGCGAGGCCGTGTCGGTGCCGGTGATCGCAAGCGGAGGAGCCGGCAGCCTCGATCATTTTGCGGATGTTCTCGGCGATGGCCGGGCCAGCGCCGTCCTCGCGGCATCGCTATTTCACTTCGGCACCTTCACCGTCCCCCGGGTGAAGGAGCATCTTCAATCCCGCGGGATCCCGGTGCGGATTTTGGCGGGACGTTAGCCCTCTCCGCCCTCGGCTCGCCGACAAGCACCGTCAGCTGATTTTGGATCGAGGCGAAGAATCCCGGGGTCAAATCTCCGGCCCGCACCTCGAAAAGCTGCTTTGTCTTTGCGTGCTCGAGGATGTTCCGCGTCCCGTCCGCATTCAGGCCGCGCGGACGCAGAACCCTCTTGCGCTCGAGCATGAGGGCGAGGAATTGCAGCAGCCGCACAGTCTCCGGAGCCTGCTCGGTCATCGGATCGGCAAGAGTCAGGAAAAGATTCTCGGCCGTCAGCTTCAATTCCCGGTCCGCGTCGCCCTCCCTCGCCCTGGGCTTGAAAACGTGCACCCAGCGGCACGCGAGGATGCCCTCGGGGGCAAATCCGTCCGCGCTGCTTGCGATCACGTCGAACCGACGGACCTCGAACGAGGGCAATCGCACGAGGAAACTCACAACCCGATCACCCTCCTCGAAGCGCTTATGGGTCACGAAGCAAGACGCAGCGAGCGGCTGAAGGTTGAGCGCCCCCCCTGCCTCCGGCGGAGTTGGACGGCGCCCGGCTTGCGTCGCGCGATTTTCTGCCGCAGGCGGCGAAGTATCCTTGTGTGTATCCGATTCCATCGGCTTTCTTGTTTACTTCCCGCCTGCACCGACGCTAGCAAATTGTAAACCGAATGAACGGCCGCCTCATCGCCATCGGCGACATCCATGGATGCCATCTGGAATTCGCCGAGATGCTTGAACGGCTCGCACTCGCGCGCGACGATAGGCTCGTCCTCCTCGGCGATCTCGTCAACCGCGGGCCCGACAGCTGCAAGGTGATCGACCTTGCGCAGAAGCACAAAGCGACGTCTCTGCTCGGAAACCATGAGCTGCGGCTCTTAAAATACCGCCGCACGGGCGACCTTAAGTATGCAAAGGAGCACGATCTCGAGACCTTCGAAAAGCTGCGCCCCGCCGACTGGGACTACCTCGAGGCGATGCCTTTGACCTTCGAGGAGCCCGAGCTCAACATTGTGTTCGTCCATGGGGGCTTCCTGCCGGGCGAGCCGTGGCAGAAGCAGCCCGCGGAAGTCGTCACGCGGATTCAAGTCATCGATCGCAACGGCAAGCCGAACAAGCGATCGGAGGCTCCGGACGCGCCGCCGTGGGCCGACCTGTGGAACGGGCCGCCATTCGTCGTCTACGGCCACACCCCCTTGGACGAAGTGTATAAGCTCAAGTGGTCCGTGGGGATAGACACCGGTTGCGTCCAAGGAGGTGCGCTGACCGCGTATATCCTGCCGGAGCGCCGATTCGAGCAGGTCAAGGCCCGGCAGCGCTACTTTCCATGAGCGAAGGCCCTTCCGTTCGGGAACTTAAGGCCGCCTCGGCGGCGGCTGGCCGGCCTTTCCTCGCACTTCTGATCATCCGGCGAATCGCGACGAAAACGGCCGCAAATGGAAATCCATACCTCAACGTCGAATTGGGCGACCGGACAGGATCATTTACGTGCAATGTCTTCAGCGACAGCCCCGCGTTCGACGTCCTCAGGGAAGCGGCCGAAGGATCGATCGTGCGGGTCGAGGGAAAGATCGACTGCTTTCAGGGCCGCTTTTCTCCGAAGCTCGCCCGGGCGGCCATCGTGCCGGAAGCCGGGCTCGCCCCCGGAGAAACGATCGAAAACCTGGTCGAGCACTCGCCCGAGGATCCGGAGTCGATGTGGGTCGAACTGCACGGATTTGTCGCCGGCATACGCCACGCCGAACTCAGGGCCGCCGTCCAGGCGGCATTCGATGAAATGGGCGATAGTTTCCGCTCGGCGCCCGCCGCGATCTCGATGCACCATGCCTACAGGCACGGATTGCTTGAGCACACATTGCACATGGCGCGCGCGGCCCGCGCCCTGCTGGCCCTGTACCCTGAGATCGATCCCGATCTGGCGATGGCGGGGATCCTCCTTCACGACGCCGGCAAGACGATCGAATACGAGGGAAAAATCGCGGCCAAAAAAAGCCGGCGAGGAGTCCTGCAGGGGCATGTCGTGCTCGGTTATCAGCTCGTGCGCAAAGCCGGGCTCAAGGCAAAGCTGGATCCCGACCGGCTTGAGCGGCTTGAACACATAATCCTGAGCCATCAAGGCGAACTCGAGTGGGGCGCGGCCGTGATGGCGGCGACCCCGGAAGCGGTCTTTGTATCGATGATCGACAATCTCGACGCTCGGATGGGCATGGTGCAGCAGGCCCTCCGCCACGCGTCCCAAGGTCAGGAATTCTCCGAACGCGTTCCCGGACTCGAAGCCCAGCTACTGACAAAGCCGCTGCAAGGCAATTAAGCCGGGCGTGTTTTTCAAATGAGCGATCCGGACCCCTTTCCTATCGCCGCCGATCCTGCCCCCCCGGCCGATGTCGGTTGGTGCCGGGAGACTTTTTGGCGCAGGGTCCGGGCGATCGGAATGGCGTTCACCGTTGTTTTCGGGGCTGAATGCATCCACGAGGTATCCACCCGCCCCGCCGGCTCCAGGGAGCTTGCCCTGCTCTTGCTCGCCTCTTGGGCGGCGGCATTTGCGTGGTGGATCGCGGTTAGGCGCCTGGATGTGGTCGACCTTGCACGGGAAGGCGGCACGAAATTTCTATTGCGCCGCTCTCACATTCGATCCGGGTTTCTCGCGCTGGTGTGCGGCTGCGGCTTTGCCGCGCTCGGCGGGCTGGATTTCTACGTCGTCGGACTCTCCTCCTTGGAATATCTCGGATCCGGCGTCGCCGTCGGGCTCGCAATCGGGCTTTGCATCCTGGCTCCGCCGGTCATTTGCACGGTCGGAGTGACCCACGCCGCCGTCGGCCGTACGAAGCACGTCCCCCGCCCGAATGGAGTCTTGCGAAGCCATTGGAATGGGCTATACGATCTGCCGCGCGCATTCTGGCTTCATGGAGCGGGCGTGAGCGTTGCCGCGGCGGTGGCCACAGCCGCAGCCTGCATGATCTCCGAAATGATAGACCTCCAGCTCGGCGCGGTAGTCTCCCTATTTCTGATGGCCGCCTACGTTCCCGTGCAGGTCTGGCAATCGGTCGGAATCTGGCGGTCGGCGACGCGGCACCGCGCGCTGCATCACGGCGGGACAGCGGCATTTTTTGCGAAAGCGGTCGTCGTCGTTTCGTCCCTTTACCTGGTTCATTTCTATGCCACGGGCGCTGTCGTTCAGGGCAGGCAGATGGTCGACATCCTGCGGGGCGACCCGGAATGGGACCCGTTTTATGCGCAAGTCGGCGCCTCGGGAAAGGAGATCATTCTGCGCGGCTCGTTGCGCAGCGGCTGCCACCGGCAATTCGAACGCGCGCTGCAGGCCGCGCCTGAAGTCGACACTGTCGTCATTGATTCTTCGGGCGGGCGCCTGGAAGAGGGCGAATGCATCGCGGCGGATATTCGCAAGCGGCATCTGCGGACCCGCGCCGATGGCGACTGCGAAAGCGCCGCAACCATCGTTCTTTTGTCCGGCCGGCAAAGATCCGTCGGTCCCGAAGCGCGCGTGGGGTTCCATTCCCCTTCGCTTCCCGGGGCCTCGGTCCTGGTGAGATTCGCGGCGCAATTCCAAATGGAGTTTGCAATGCGCGCCGCCGGCGTCTCCGAGGCTTTTGTCCGGCACACCCTGGCAACCCCGTCGGGTTCCATGTGGTATCCGACCCATGCGGAAATGATCAAGGCGGCAGTCCTGACAAGCGACTGACACCGGCCGGCGGCCCAAGCCGCGCCCGTTCCTACTGCCTGCTCAGCGTAAGGAGGAACTCCGCATTGGACTTCGTCTTCTTCAGGCGCTGGATCAGCATCTCCATCGACTCGATCGGCCCCAATCCCTGCATTGCCCGCCGCAGGCCGTAGATCCGCTGCAATTCCTCCGGATGGTAGATCAGCTCCTCCTTGCGGGTGCCCGACCGGTCTATGTTGATCGATGGGAAAATCCGGCGTTCGACAAGGCCTCGGTCCAGGTGCAGCTCCATGTTTCCCGTGCCCTTGAACTCCTCGAAAATGATCTCGTCCATGCGGCTGCCGGTGTCGATGAGCGCCGTCGCGACGATCGTCAGGCTTCCGCCGCCCTCAATATTGCGCGCCGCCCCAAAGAACCGCTTCGGTTTTTGCAGCGCGGTCGCCTCCAGGCCGCCCGACATGATCTTGCCGGCATTCGAGGCCAGGGCGTTGTAAGCCCTCGCAAGGCGGGTGATCGAGTCGAGCAGGATGACGACGTGACCGCCGGATTCGACGATGCGCCGCGCTTTTTCGCCGACCATCTCGGCGCAGTGTATGTGGCTCTCGGGAGACTCGTCGAAGGTGGAGGATACGACTTCGCCCTTGGTGTGGCGCCTGAAATCGGTCACTTCCTCCGGCCGCTCGTCGACCAACAGAAGGATGAGCTTCACTTCGGGGCTGTTTTCAGAAACGGAGTTTGCGATATTCTGGAGCAGTATCGTCTTTCCGGTGCGCGGCGGGGCGACGATGAGGCCGCGCTGGCCGAATCCGATCGGCGTCAGGATGTCCACGGCGCGCATGGAAACGTCCTTTTGGACGTCCGGCGCTTCGAGAAGGATGCGTTGCAGGGGATAGTAGGGAATCAGCTCCTCGAAAGGCGTGATCTTCAGGATTTCCTCGGGCTTGAGGCCCATCACATCGTCGATCCGGACAACCGCGGGGCACCGTTCATTCTCCCCGGGAGCCTGGACAAGGACGGACACCTTGTGGCCGCGCTTGAGGCCCCAGCGCCTGATCAAGCTGTCCGGCAGGTAGGCATCCTCCGGGTACAATCGATAATTCACGTGCTCGTGCACGATGAATGCGCCGCGATCGGTCATATCCACGTAACCGTGGTCGAGGATCGGCCGGCGAGCGGCCGCAGCCTTCGCGAAAAGGAGAGACAGCAGCTGCTTGCGGTTCGGCGCTCCCTCTACGGAGAAGCCATTTTCGCGGCCGAATGCCGTCAAGTCGGCGAGGTTCAGGGCGTAGATCTGGTCGAGATTGAGCGGCGCATCCGAGCCCGAGGAAATTTCGGCGGCCAATGCGTCGAGCGCCGCAAGGTCCGTGAAACGGGCCGGGTTTGGCAGATCGCCGTAGACAACCGCCGAGCTCGGCGGGGCCGGCTGCGGTGGGTGCTGTGAATGCTGCTGTCCGCCGCCCTGGCCCGGCTGCCAATTGCCGAATCGGCCGCGCTTGCGCTTGTTGTGTTTCCAGAATTTGCGCTCCTGCCATTCGCCCTGGCCGCCGCCAGACGAATACCCGCGCCCCTGTCCCTGCCCGCCGCCTTTGGCGGGCGCCGGGCTTTCTGCGCCGTCCCTGGCAGTCTCCGCCCCTCCGCTTTGATCCGGCGTGCCGGCGCCTCCACCGTTCTCGGACGGAGTTGCGCCGACAGCGGATTGCCGCGGCTCACTTTCGCCCCGCGCCCCTCCGTCAGCCTGTGCCGTCCTCTCCTCTTTGATTTCGGGAGCAGGTCTGGTCTCCTCGGATCTCGATCCGTTTTCGGAATGAACCGTCTCCCGAGCCTCCGGGGTGCCGCCGCTTTCTTCCGCAGAAGCGGCCTTCCGGCCGCGCGGCCGCCCTCGGCGCGATTTTTGCGCGTCGCTTGTTGAGCCTGTTTCGGCCTCGTTTTCGTCTTTGGCGGCTTTGGTCATGTCTGGGTTTGAGGGGGAAGCCCGGCGCGCGGGGAGGGAACGGCCGATGGCGACAAGGCTGAAACGAGCCGGTCAATTTGGGCCTCAAGGAACTCAGCGGAACCCGAGTTCAACAAGACAAAATCAGCCAATTCGATCTTTCGCGCCAGCGGTAATTGCTTGGAAATGCGTTGTCCGGCGAGCGCACGATTCAGGCCGCGCTGCTCCAGCCGAACGATTTGTTGATCGGGATCACAGGCGACACAGACCGTAAAATCAAACCAATTTTCCAATCCGCGTTCAAAAAGGAGCGGAATTTCGACCGCCCAATGGCTTGCGGGCTCCGCTGTCAATGCCGCCCGCCAGAGCTTGAATACCCTGGGATGGACCAGACCCTCCAACCATCGGAGTTCGCTCTCTTCGGAAAAGACTCGGTCTGCCAGAACCTTCCTATTGACAACACCTTCCGACGTAAAGATGGACGATCCAAAATGGGTCCGCAGGGTCTTGCAAACGTCGGGCGCCGACAGCACTTGTTCGCGGACAAGCACATCCGAATCGAGACGGCGAAATCCCTTTTTCTCGAATAACTTTGCGGCGGTCGTCTTGCCGCAACCAAGCCCTCCCGTAATTCCCAGGTTCATTGAATACAGACCTCAGCCGGGCCGGCCGGCCCGATCCGGAGATTCCCCTCGTTCTTGCCACCGCGGGACCTTGGATACAAGCGATTTATGTCGGACCAAGAAACACCTCAGGCCTCCAGAATTGAAATCCGATCGGATTTCAATTCTGGAGGCCTGAGGTGTTTCTTGGTCCCAAGCGGACTCACTGCGGGTTTGCGCCGGGGCCCGGCGCCGTTTGGCGGATCGAATCCAGCTCCTTGCGGATCGAATCATCGCCCGGCCGCAGCCGCTGGGCGGCTTCGATGTGGCGGATTGCCTCGGGCAAATCCGCCGGGTTTGTCGCAAGAATGCTTCCCAATGCAAGGTGGGCATCGACCGAATCTGGATCGATTCGCAGGGCCGTCTCGAACTCGGTCCGCGCTTCCGCGTTGTGCCCAGGAAACCGCAAGAATGCCATGCCCGCATTCAGGTGCGCATCGAAAAAATCCGGCTTGTCGGCGCCCGCCGCCTGAAACTCCGAGCAGGCCTCGGCCATTCCACCCGGGGTCTTCACGAGAGCGACTGCCAGATCATAATGCAGGCTCGCCGCGCGGGGGTCGATATCCAGGCCCTTTCGGTAGGTGGCAATGGCTTCCGGCAATTGGCCCGGAAGGGAGGCCAGAGCTGCCCCGAGATTGACGTAGGCATCGATGAAATCGGCCTTTGCCCGGATTGCCGCTCGAAATTGGTCAATAGCCTCCCCGGGTCGGATCTCACTCGCAGGATCGCTGATCAGAGCGTTGCCCAGATTGTTATGAACCTCCGCAAAATCGGGATTGATCGCCAATGCCGACCGATATGCTGCGATTGCATCGCGAATATGTCCGGGTGAGTCCACAAACGCATTTCCCAAACAGAGCAAAGCCTTGGTATTGTCCGGCCGCTTCGCGAGCGTGTCCTGCCAGAGCGCAACGTCGCTGCGATATGCGTCATTGCGATTGTACGTGAGCCCTCCAAGGACCAGCGCGGCAATGCCCGCGACCGCGAAGGAACCGCGGCCCATCCATCGGTAAGCGATCGTAATCAGCAGGACGATCACCGGGATCAGCGCGAGGTACATGCGATGCTCGACGATCATTTGTGTCGTGCCGGGGACAATCGAGGTCGGCGCTAGGATGGCAAAGAACCAGACGCCCAGAAAGCCGACCGCGGGCCGCTTGATCAAAGCCCAAACGGTTCCGCACACGAGAATCGTCACGGCAGTCATTCCGATGGCCGCCTGCCCGATACTTTGCACCCATTGGGTGCCGTATTCGAAAATCAGCGGATAGGGCACCAAAGACAGCTTTAGATACGTCAGTACCGCCGGAAACTGGGTCAGCCAATAGGCTCCCCACCGCGCGTGGCTGCTGAATCCGCCGGTGCTGCCGCCGCGATTTCCGCCGAGGCTGGCCACGAGGTAAATGAGCAGAAGTTCGGTGGCTGCCAATGCGACATAAAACTTCTTCCTGCGATTCCAGCTCTCGATATAATTTCCGGTCACGAATGCCCGATCGTACAGGAAAACCATCAGCGGGGCGGAGACCATCACTTCCTTCGTGCCCATGCCCGCAAGACACGCCGCGAGCGAAGCGCCCAGCCAAAACCGGGGGTGGCGCGCATCCAATCCCCGCAGAAAGCAATAGATCGTGAGGAGGTAGAAGAGCCCCATCAAGGATTCGGCCCGCTGAACGATGTACGTGACGGCCTGGGTGTTCAGCGGATGCAAAACCCAGAGTGCGACGCCGGCGAAAGCGAGCCAGTCGGCATCCCGGCCAAAGCGCGCGCTTAGGACGGGCAGGCGGAACGTCCGCCGCAAAATCCCGAAGAGCACAAGTCCGGTCAGGCCGTGGATGATGACGTTTACCAGATGATAACCCCATACCCGGTACTGCCCCAAGGCGTAGTTCAACCCGAACGACAAGCTCAGGACCGGGCGCCCCGCAAGCGAAGATGATGCAGGAGGCGAAAAGACCGTGCTGAAATGCCTGAGAGTGGAATTTTCAGGAAGGGCTTCCAGGTCATCGAAAACAAAAGGCCCGGACAAACTGTTCGAGTAAACGGCGAAAACCGCCAGGATGATCGCGCCCCCGGCCGCCCAAACCGCCCAGCGAGAAAGCATATCCGACGGCGCTGGGGAGGGTTGTGTTTTCAAACTGGCCATTCCTAGTCCGCGAATGATGTCAAGGGGTTGCGATATGAGTCAATGGGATCGGAGGAAACCACCCCTGCTATCGGCCATCTCCATTTCGACCAGGATTGAGTTAAGCCCCCGCATCGCTTCGATGGAGCGAGATGGAAACGCATCCCGCCGCCTTGAAAAGGGAAAACGCTCCGCTGCACCTGATGGCCTTCGGCACGGCCGTGTGCGTTTCGACAGTTTACATTATCCAGCCCATTTTGAATCTGCTTGCCCACGCCTTCCACGCGTCTGTCCGGCAAGCGGGAATGGTCATGACGGTGACACAGATCGGATTCGGGATCGGGATCGTTTTTCTCGTCCCGCTGGGCGACGTGATCCCCAAAAAACGCCTGATTCTTGCCAAGCTCTGTCTGCTCAGTGCAACCCTTGTGGCGACCGGCCTTGTGTCCAGCGTGACCGCGATGGCCGCATGCAGCCTGGCAATCGGACTGTTCGCCACGGCGGCGCAGGATTTTGTGCCGCTTGCGGCTGAACTCAGCCCTCCCGAGCGGCGCGGCCGGGCGATCGGAATCGTGATGAGCGGCCTGATGCTGGGCATCCTTGGTTCAAGGATTTTAAGCGGGACATTGGCCCAATGGGCCGGGTGGCGGGCGCCATTCTTTGCCTGCGCCGTTCTCGCGCTCCTCGTGGTCTTGCTCGCCTGGAGGAAGCTCCCTTCGATTCCACCGAACCATGCGGCAACCTACCCCGCCTTGCTGCACTCGATCTGGGCCTTGATCGCCGGCCAGCCCCTTCTTGTCCTGAGCACCGTGGCCCATGGTTTCGTCGGATTCACGTTCAGCGCCTTCTGGACCGTGCTCTCGTTTCACCTGGGAGAATCGCCGTTCCACCTGCCTCCCTCACAGATCGGAGCTTTCGCGCTCGCGGGATTCGCGGGCGCCCTGATAGCTCCGATCGCCGGGCGCATTGCCGACCGGCACGGACCGCTCTTCATTCTCCGGACAGCCCTCGGCCTGATCGGCCTCTCGTTTGCATCAATGCTGGTTTTCCCCGGCTCGCTCGCGGCGCTGGCCGCCGCCACGGTCGCCTTCGACATGGGAGCCCAGTTGTCGATGGTGTCGCATCAGACTATCATCTACTCGCTCGAACCGAGCGCGCGGAGCCGGATCAACGCCGTCTACGTTGGCGGCCTTTTCGTCTTCTTCGCCGCGGGTTCATTCGGGGCGAGCTGGGCCTTTGCAAACGGCGGTTGGGCCGGCGTCGTTTTTCTATGCCTGGGGAGCTGCGCAGCCTCGGCAATTGTGCACCTATTTCTCTCCCGGCGGTGGCACCGGCAAAATGGGCCGCTGGCGACCGAATTATCCGGCGGTGTCGCCCTTACTTAGGTTTGCCGTCAGAGATTGCACCGCCGGAAGCGTTGAGTTCCTCCAATTTCTTGCGAGCTTCGCCGAGACCCGGATTTAACTTGAGAACTGTCTGGAGTTGGCGGACTGCCTCTTCCAAACGTCCTGTTTTGGCATAGACCAAGGCCAGATTATAGCGCGCTTCGGTGTAATCCGGCTTGAGGCGCACCGCTTCTTCGAAGTGGGAGATCGCATCGGGCAGGCGGCCCGGAATCGGGGCCAGCGCCGCGGCCAGGTTGTTGTGCGCCTCGGCGTAATCCGGCTTTAGGCGCACCGCCTCTTCGTAATGTGCGACCGCGTCGGGCTCGCGGCCGGGAATCTGTTCCAGCGCAATCGCCAGATTGACGTGCGCCTCGGCATTATTTGGCATTAGACGCAGCGCCTCTTCGAAATGCTTGACCGCATCGGGCAGTCGGCCGGGCGTCGGCTCCAGCGCAATCGCCAGATCCTCGTGCGCCTCGGCATAGTCCGGTTTGAAGCGCAGCGCTTGCTCGAATTGCGCGATCGCTTCGGGCAGGCGGCCGGACATATGGGCCAGTGCAAGCGCCAAATTATAGTGCGCCTCGGCGTAATCCGGCTTCAGCCGCAGAGCTTCTTCAAAGTGCGTTATTGCCTCGGGCTGGCGCCCGGGTATCTGCTCCAGCGCAAGCGCGAGGTTATGGTGCGCCTCGGCAAAATTCGGCTTCAGGCGTAAAGCCTCTTCGAGCTGGCCGACCGCGTCATCCAACCGCCCCGGCACTTTCAGCCAGGCTTCCCCAAGATTGTTGTGCATCACGGCATCGTCCGGATTCAAGCGCAAGGCTTCCTGAAACTGTTCGACCGCCCCAGGCCAATTTTCATCGGCTTGATACGAGGCACCGAGATTGGAGTGAGCCATCCAGCAGTCGGGATTACGGTCGAGGACCGCCCGGTAGAGCGTTTCCACGTCATAATAGACCCGGCATTGGCGCCATGTCAGCACGCCGAGGGTGCAAACGACCGCCACGGCGGCGAACTGCGGAATTCCGATCATGATCGCGCCAAATCCGGGAGTTGAGCCGGTCTGACTATTGTACCGGATTGCCGCTATCCGCACCCACATTCCCCATCCCCCCGCAGCCAGAGCAATGATTCCAAAACTCGCCAGGTACTGCCAGTGATCCGCCACATACGAGTAAATGAAAGGATAGACATTCAAGAAACCGAGAGTCGGAAACAGCGAGCCGGCATAGAAAAGGAGCGCCGCCAGCGGCGCGCGCGTCCGCCGCCGGATGAGCCAGAGTGCGGCGATCAACGCCAATGCGCCGAGGGGGCACAGATCCTGCCACACTTCCGAGGCACTGACCCGCCAGTGCGGGTAGATGAAAATCAGGTTCGCCGGCCATAGCAGCTTTCCCAGGTAAAACCATATCGCCCGGCCGGCCACGAGGCAGCGTTGAATGCCATCGAGGGCGTAGGCCGCCCCCCTTGCGCCGACGTACGCGCGCTCGACCCAGGACGTGAAAAGCCCCGCGGTCACTCCGAGCCCCAGCCAGGGAGCCAATGGCAGGATGTCTTCTCTCCACGACAAGCGCCCCCGCTTCCACCAGAGCACCACCAGGAGGGCCGCCGGAAGCGTCGCTGTCACCGTCTTGCACAGCAGCGCCAGAACAAAGAAAAGGGTTGCCAGCCACCAAAAGGCTTTCGATCGATCCCGCTCCTTGTCGAACCTGAGGTAGGCCAGAACGGCCAAAAGATAAAACAGTGTCGAAAGCGTGTTCTTCTGCTCCGAAATCCAAGCCACCGACTCCACGCAGACTGGATGCAACGCAAAGATCAATGCCCCGAGCCGGGCCCCGGGGATTGCGAGCCGCCGCAATGCCAATCCAAATAGCCATGCCGACGTCGCATGCAAAAGGATGTTCGTCAGATGATATCCCAGCGCGGCGTCTCCCCAAATCCGGTGCTCCAGCCAAAACGTGCTGAATAGCGCAGGATAATACTGCTGAGTCGACCCGAGATCGAACCAGATCCGCCACAATCCGTGCAGCGACTGCATCGCTGCCTTTGTCACGTGCGCGTCGTCGTCCCAGACAAAACCCGCCCCGAGAGCCCGGCCGTATGCAAGGAGCGTCAAGACACAGATTCCGACCCAAACCCAAAAGCAGCGAATCCACGACTCCGCGCGGGCGTTGGAGTCGGGCTTATTGTAGCTGCGCGAATCTCGTGCGGCCATTGCTAGGCTGGTGCCTTAACTCGAATCCAGCCGCAGAGAAACTAAAAAAAATCTTTCTTCGCCGGTGACTTTCACGGAAAACCATGGCTGCCACCCTCGCTTCCGGCCGATTTATGCTCGCTGATTCGAAGTGAGTTCGGCAACGTTCCGTCTCATGTCCGGCGCTGTATTTCTCAGCTACGCTTCGCAGGATGCGGAAGCAGCCAAGCGAATTTGTGAATCGCTGCGCGCGGCCGGAATCGCAGTTTGGTTCGATGCGGAGGGCGGACTCGAGCACGGCGACGAATGGGATGAAAAAATCCGCCACCAAATAAAAGAATGCGTGCTCTTCATTCCGCTCATCTCGGCAACCACGCAAGCGCGGCACGAAGGTTATTTTCGCATCGAATGGGAGCTTGCCGCCGAGCGGGCGATGGGCATCGCGCACGGGGTGCCCTTCATTTTGCCGATCGTGATCGACGACACGCGCGAGCCCGATGCGCTCGTGCCCGATCGCTTTCGAAAAGTGCAATGGATGCGGCTGCCGGGTGGCACCGTCTCGCCCGATTTTCAGGCCCGATTCCTCAAAATCTGGTCCCACCGCACTGGAGCGCTTTCTCACGACGCCGCGCGAAGCGAAGGGGTTGGAAGCCGGCCTTTGTCTCCGCTGCCGCCTTCGGGCCGGCCCAGTCGCCGGATCTATGCCTTGACGGCCGTGGCAGCCTTGGCGGTGGCCGGCGCGGTCGGCTGGTGGCTGCTGGCCGGTAGAAAGAGCCCGGCCGCGCCTGCGAGCGTCGCTGCCCCGGCTGAGCAAGCTGGAAAGGCGCCGGAGTCCGAGGCGAGCCAACTCACGGCGAAGGCCCGGACCCTCTTTGAGACGATTGACGCGTCTCGGGACGACTACGCTCTAGCGGCCGAACTATTGAAACAGGCCATTGAGAAGGATGGGGACGACGCCGAGGTATGGGCGGCTGAGGCCCAGCTGGATATCCTTTATGCGATTCGCGGCTGGGATAGATCGGACGCGCGCCGCGATTCGGCACTGACCGCGGCCCGGCGGGCGCTCCGGCTTGATCCCCAGTCATTCGAAGCGCGGTTTGCTCAAGTGGCACTGCTGACCGATACCGGAAGCGAAGGCGCGGAGAAGGAAAGGCTCGCTCGCCAACTGCTGAAGGATAGGCCTGACGACAAACGAGTTTTGAGAATGCTGGCCACGACCGTCGATCGCCTGGGCCGGGTGGACGAGTCGATTGCGCTGGAAGACGAGGCAGCCGCCCTTCCCGGAGGTGATCCCCTGTCGCTCTACAACAAGAGCTTGAATCTCTGGTTTGTCGGGCGGTCAGCGGAAGCCGAGACCGCGATGAAAGCGTCTATCGCGCAAAAGCCCTTTGCCGGCGCTTTGTTGATGACGGTGTGGTATCAAACGGTATTGCACGGGGACCTCGACGGGGCGGAGGCAACGCTTGCCCGGATATCGCCTGCTGAACTGGAGGAAGACCGGGGAGCCTTTTTTGCGTTCTACGTCGCCTTTCTGCGGCGGGACGTGGACACGGCGATAGCCAGGTTGAAAGAAGTGCCGCGCGATTGGATCACTGACAACTGGTTTAGGGGCCCCAAAGACCGGTTGATCGGAAATGCATTGCATCTCGGCGGGCGCGAGGACGCTGCCGTCGCCCTGTGGCGCCAGGCGCTCAAATTGGTCGAAGTCCGTCTCGCGGCCGAGCCCACCAATAATAACCTTTTATACAATCGCATTACGCTTCTCGCCCACCTCGGAGAGCGGGAGGAGGCCCAGCGTCAGTTCTCCGTGTTGGTCCAAATGGTGGGCGTCGATCCCGCGGGCGCGGCGCCCGTGCCTGCTTGGACTACAGATCTTTGTGTGGCTCTCGGCCAAAAGGCCGAGGCGATTCAGCAGGTTTCGAAGGGCCTGAAACTCAAGCGCCATGCCGTCGATTATACGGCGGCCATTCTTCGCCTGGACCCGGAGTGGGATGCTCTGCGAAGTGAGCCGGGGTTTGCGCAGCTTATTGCCGAAGCCCAAGCCCAAGAAAAATCCGGCCTAGCGCCCGGCCAGATGAAATAATCGCCGATTCCGGACGCGGCAAAACGCTTGACAAATTAGTGTTTGTCAGACACTCCCTATTCGTGATAACGAACACCCGTAATTTCCTCCGGGATTTCACCTCGATCAAAGCAGCGGCCCGCAAGGGCGAAACCGTGCGATTGAAAGACAAAGAGGGTGAGTTCCTCTTCACGTCCGCATTGCCCCGGAGATCTCTGCTCGGCGCAGCAAAGGGTAAGATCGTCATTCACGACGACCTGACGAAGCCGACGCTCCAGAATGATGACTGGAAACCTTCCCTTTAATGCCGCGGCTAAAGTACCTTCTTGATACGCATGCATTCCTATGGGCCGCCACCGACGAGGATCGCCTGAGCGCCAAGGCTGCGCGCGCCATTGCAATCACTCCCTTTGATCAATTGGCCATCGCTGATGTCACCCTGCAGGAAATCGGGCTTTTGATTCATATTGGGCGCATTTCCTTTAATGGATCCCCGGCGACCGTGCTCGGCCGCCTGCTCGACTATGTGTCGGTGCTCCCAATATCCTTGGATATCGCCATCTGCGCACCCGCTCTGCCGCTGCCGCAAGGGGACCAGTTCGACCGGATCATTGCCGCAACGGCCAGGATTCACCATCTGTCACTCATCACGCGAGATGCCAATATCACCGACTCTTCTGTGATTTCCACAATCTGGTAGCTTCGGATTCGTGCGTATGCGTCAATAGGAGGTCCGCAAACAAAGATCGACGAAAAGTGCGACTGCACCCAAAAGACATAGGGCGCCACCGAATATCAGGAAACGAAAGGATCGAGACATGCATAGAAGGGAATTCATCAGGCAAAGCGCGGCGATCTCCGCGATCCTTTGCTGTTCCGATTTGAGCAGGGCCCTCGAGGCCCTCGGATCCCGTTCGAAGCAGAGGATCAAGCGGGTTTCGGTCGTCAGGTATGCTCTTCCGAAGGTTTCGGCCGACCATCTTGAAATCGAGGATGACGACGGGCACATCGGCGTGTTTGGAACCCTTGAATGGGGAATTCCGTTGCGGATGCAGGGCATGCTGCCCCGGCTCTCGCCGTTGCTGGTCGGCCGCGATCCGTTCGACCCGACGCTCGGGTTTCCGCTATTTTGGGATACTCTTTATCCCGGAAAGCCGCTGCAGGTTTATGCGGACGGCGTCGATCCGTTGAGTGGGCGGAAAATCTGGGGGACGACCAGGGGCACGCGACACACGCAGACCGGGCTCACCATCATGGCCCTGAGCGCCCTTGAGAATGCGCTCTGGGATTTGCGGGGAAAGGTGGCCGGCCAACCGGTCCGCCGCCTCATCGGAAAGGCGGAGCGCGGGCAGATCGCCGTTTACACGCGCATCGGCGAAGGGGGCGACATCGAAAAGGCGCGTCTCCGCGCACGCGAGGAATTCGACCGGGGCCACAGGCACCAAAAATGGTATTTCATCTACGGCCCGAAGGACGGCAGGGAGGGTTTTCGCAAGAACCTCGAACTCGTTCGCGTGATACGCGAGGAGCTGGGACCGAAGGCCGTCCTGATGTTCGACAACCACAGCATGCGAAATGAGATTTCGGGCGCCTTTTCGACTGAGCTGGCCAAGGCGATGCTCCCCTATGACCCCTACTGGATGGAGGAACCCACCGCGCCGGAGGACGTCGAGGGTTATGCGCGGGTCAAGGGCGAGACCGGCATTACGGTCGCGGCCGGCGAACACCATTATGGTTGCTGGCACCTCAAACCGCTGCTCGACAGGAAATGCCTTGATTGGGTTCAGTGCGACCCCGACTGGTGCGGGGGCGTTTCCGAATGGCTGCGAGTCGCCGAAATGGCGCAAGGCGAGATTGCGCGGGGCTACAAGGGCCTCCGCGTCATTCCCCATTGCGACAATTTCATAACCGATTCCCAGTGCGTGGCCTCCCAGTCGGTGGCCTTGTGCCCGCTTGCCGAGAACAACGAGGGACAGACCCGCAGCAAAATGAGCTTCCGCACGCGCCTCCTTCTGCCCGAGAACGAGGTCATCGCCATGCTGGACGAGCCTGGAATGGGGCCGGACCTCGACCGCGCCAGAACCAAGCTTGTTCCCGCGGGCTCGGCCGCACCGCCGTTGCTGGGCGGAGGACGGGAATCGTCCGGGTGAGGCCGGGGTCTGGCCCCGGCGGCAACAGGTTTGACGCCGGGCGATTTTCGGTCACGGAGCCAGAAACCGCTCATAATATGTCTGTTTGACCAGTAATGGTCTCTTTTTCCTGTGGCCGCGACCACCGTGACTGTCTCCCCCGCCGCCCGGACTAGGCCGCCAACCGATTGGTCTCGGACTCTTTTATGAGTTAGCGGTGCTTCTCGATTTCCACCTGGATTTTTCGCATCAGCAATCCCCACGTGCCGTGGGAGCCATCGACGGCTTTTGCAAGAAGCTCATAAAGCGGATGGAAGTCAGGCTGGCCCACGCTCCCGTTGACCACGAAGGGCTGATTCATCCGGCCGTAGCCGTCGGCTTCCGGCGGACCGAGCATATGCATGCCTTTCAGTATGACCGCGAGGTCGCCGGTGGCGGCGAGAGTTGCGTTGACGGACAGCGGCTGCGCCATCACATCGCGCGTCTTGGCGTCAAGGATCTGCCCGGTTGCGGCCAGGCGCAGCTCGGGAGCCTCAATGCTCATCTGCTCGATGTGGAGCTGCCCGTTCGGCAAAAGCGCACCGGATGCCTGCAATTTGCTTATGGGCACGTCGGAGAGGCGTCCGACAAGACGTCCGAGAGCCCTCAACTCGCTTGAAAAAGTAACCGTTCCGGCGACAGCCAATTCGTTGGAAATCATTTCCTCGTCGGACAGTTTCAGCCGGAGCCGGCCTTGATTTCCCACGACGTTGAAATGTCCCGACGCATGAGATACCAGGTCCCTCCATGCGTTCCCCTTGCTGCTGAGGGTCATGTCAAGATCGAGGCGGCCATCCAGGCCGGCATTGGGGTTTGGAAACCGCATCCGCACGGCGCGGCCGGCATCGAATTGGACGAACCGGACATGCGCATCGAAAGATTGCTGGCCCTCCGGATCGCCACGCGCGAATCCTACGGCCATGTCAGCGGACCATTTTCCGTCCAAGACGTCGCCCGACAAGTCGCTCAGGACCATGCTATCCTCCGTCACATCGAGGCGCCCCCCGAGATTTTCGATCGTGTACGGCGCGATGGCGACTTTCTTGATTCCAAGGGTGAAGTGTCCGCGGATGTCTCCCCACATTGGACCCTCGGCGGGAGCCAGCTTTTCCTCCGCCCGCGCCATCATTGACGGCGGCGCGGCTGAAGAGCCGGAGCTTGCGGCCGGTTGGGCCGTGACCGCATGAGCGGTCGCGGCGGGGGCGGCCGGAGCAAAAGCGCCCGCAAACTGACGGACGGCGTCCAGATCGACGTAGTCTCCCTCCAGCTTGGAGGACAGGTCTATGATCGACAGCCGGCCGTAATCTACCCGCATCCCGAAATGCAGGTCGCTCGGGTGCGGCGGCGCCAGGAGATTGACCTGCACGCCAAAGCTTCCGACGCCTTTTTCAATATCCTCGCGCGCCTTTCCGCTGAAGGTGAGCGCCGGCGCGGCAACGCCGTTGCGGCCAATCAGATCGTCCAGCCGCCCCTCGAACTCCATGGCCTTCGCCTTGTCCTGGTCCTTCTTGAGCGAAAACGTCAGTTCGCCCTTGGCCGGCAGGGGGGCCCGCGCAAGCAGGGGCAGTTTGCCGAGAGCGCCGAGGTCAAGCCAAAGCGAGCCGGACAGGTCGTGCAGGGAAGCGCCGCGCTCGGTCGCCGTGGTTCCAACCTGGCCGCTGAAGCGCGCCACGCGCGAACCCTCAGCCGCGACCAAACCGTCCGTCAGGTGGAAAGTGCCCGCGCCGTTCATTTGGAATACCGGCAGCAGGCGGTGCTTTATGGCGAGATCGAACGAGGCGCCAAAGCGAAGAAGAGCCCGATCTATCAGGACGATGCCGCCGCGCTCCAGGTGAAATTTCGAAATCTCAATGGGAGTCTTCGCCTCGATCAGGAGGTGGCGCGGGGAAAGCTGGAGCTGACACTCGGTTGCGGGAACCACGCCGTCGATCGAGAAATCGCTCGATGCAAGGTACGGATTGAGCCGCGCCAGCGGAATTTGACCGGTCGATAAGCGAAGCGGCTTTGGAGAGCTGACAAGCCATTCGGCGTCGGGGGTTCTTTCGAACGAAACCGGCTGCTCCGCCGAAACGGAGAACAGCGACGTTCCATCCGCCGTTGCGAGGGTCAGGGCGAGACGGGAGAGATCGCCCTTGTCCTCGGGAAACAGATGCGCTTGGGCGTTCAGGTTGAGCCGCAGAGGCTTTGATATCGGCCCGGTTCCGTTAAAGCCGGGAATCTCGGCCTCGAGCGAGATCGATCCGCCGACGCGGTCGTCGCTGCTTCTAAGCCCCGCGCCGATCCGCCCCTTGATGCGATAGCCCCGTTCGTCTTGAGCCGACAGGTCTTCGAGCCGGACGGACTCGTCGGCCGGGCCGTAAACAATCGACGGCGAGACGGTCAGGTTCCCATGAAAAAACTCGCGGCCCCCCTCCGTGAAACGCAGCCCGGCAAAGCGCCAGGGCGACGTCGTCGTGACGACCAACCCCTTGCCGGCGACGCTGCTGACGGTCGACTCCGCTTCGTCGAGGGATCCTTCAATCGTTCTTCCCGGCAGGCACCGGGACATCCAGCCGAGGGGCATGTTGTGAATCGTCAATTTGACCAGGTCGCCCGGCGGCGAGTGTTCGAAACCGGCGACCAAGTCTGCGAAATCTGGGGTCAGGGGCCGCAGGACCTTGAGATCCAGAACCGGCGTTGCGGAGGAGCGGCGCAGCACGGACACCTCGAGCGCGTTCACGACGATGGCGTGACTCCCGTTTGCTGCGAACGAGACATCCGCCGAGGCGTCAATTGCATGACCCCGCTCACTTTCGAGATGAAGCTTTTCGATCACGATCCGCGCTCCCGTCCTTGTCACCTCGATCCGGGGATCCGCGCGCAGGGTCAAGGCGCCGATCTGCGGAATCCCCTGCCCGCCTATCCGGAGCGGATCCAGCGTGAGGGAAGCCGAGGGCAGAAATCTAACGGAATCGGCCGTCAACTCAATGTTCCAGGCTCCGCCGAGTTCGCCGGCGTCAAGATGCACCCCGGCGGACGCCAGCCGCGTGTTTGCCCATGAGATCGGGAGGTGCTCGATTCGCAGGGAGCCCTCGATCGGCAACGTCGACTGACCGGCAAGCGACAATGGAGCGGTCAGATCGAGCTCGACAGCGGCGCCGGTCGGACCGCCTTTTACCGCGGCGACTGCACGGGTGACGGTCCAGGTCCCGCCATCGGTGCGAAACGTTGCGTCAAGGCTGCCGACGAGCGGATGCAGGGTTGCGAGCAGGAGCCTCAACGGAGGAATGCGGTCATCAAATCCGGGTCCGCTCGAAATATCCGCATGGATTTCCGCGGTCTGGCGCTTCGCCGAAAAGCCGCCGGCGAAAACGGCCTTGAAATCGGTGCCCATCGACGCGCTTGCCGCATACGACTCGCCGTCCTGGGAGGATTTGACGGCGATTTCGAAGCTCACCTGCGACCCGTTGGGCGATTCTCCGGGAACGACCAGGACGCCGTTGAGTTTCAAACCCGACATGTCGCCTGAAACACCCTGTGTCGGCTCGACCGTGGCCTGGAGGCGGGCGACACCGCCAGGGATCAGCGTCTTGCAGGAAACCTCAACATTCCACCCGAGCGACCCCGCCTCGCCCGGCGCCAGGCGGCCGTCATGGAGCGTCCAACGGCATTCCGCAAATGGAATTGTGCCGTGCAGCATGGTCGCCCGGCCCGTCAGTCCGGCCGTGCCTACGGCAACGGGAATTGGGAGGCGCAGCATTTCGAGCAAACCCAGAAAAACCGGATTGGTCGGCTGGCTCCCGCTTCCCGACGGGTGGACGGCGGCGTCGAGGTCCCAGGATATATCGACGTCATCGGCGGATATCCGCGGCAGTTCCAGGCGGTGCCGCAGTATGCTCCAGGGTCGAATTGCAAGGTGGATCCCGCTGGCATTCACGTGGAGGGGCCCCCGTCTAAATTCGATCTGCTCCGCCGCCAGATTAAAGGGAGTCGCGTGGAAGGGACCCATATGGAGGTCCGTTGCGCCGGACGAGACCAGGGCGCGTCGCAGCAGCATCTGCTGCACGGCGGGGAGAAGCAGGACCCCGAGCACCAGCGCAATCATCCCGGCGACGGTGATCAGCCAGCAAAATAGGCGGCGCAAGAGAGACAGGCGGACGGGAGATCTCATCTCGACGGAAATGTCGGTCGCACCTGCTCTTCTTGCAATCTCTGGCTTGCAACCGATCTGTTTTTTTGAATGAGCAACGCATCCCAGCCGGCCAGGTGAAATCAGCGCAATCGGATCCTGCTATTATTTACATCCATGTTGGCCACGCTCACCTCCGCGGCGCTCGTCGGGATCGACGCGGTGCCGGTGCAAGTCGAGGTCAATGCGAATGAGCGCGGCGAACCCAGGCTGATCCTGCTCGGTCTGCCGGACGCGGCCGTAAAGGAATCGATCAACCGAGTACTGTCCGCCCTCGCCCACTGCGGATTCATCGCACTTAGGACTAGGACGACGGTCAACCTGGCGCCGGGCGGCCTCCGAAAGGAAGGCCCACTCTATGATCTGCCGATTGCCTTGGCGCTGCTCGCCTCCAGCCGACAACTGCAGTTGGAGATTGCCGAGGAGTGCCTCATCGCGGGCGAACTCAGCCTGTCGGGATCGACCCGTCCCGTCCGGGGAGCTCTGGCGATCGCGCGTCTGGCAAAGAAGCTCGGGAAGCGCATCGTGATGCTCCCTGGAATCTCCGCCGAGGAGGCCGCCCTAGTCGACGGCGTCTCCATCCAGCGCATCGATGCGCTGGGCGACGCCTGCCGTCTCCTCTCCGGCGAGCAAGCGCCAGCGCCTGTCGCTGCGCTCCCCCTCCTCCCCTCAACTCCGGGCGCAGGAGGCCCGGATTTTTCCGAGATCAAGGGGCAGCGGGCGCTGCGACGGGCTATCGAGGTGGGCGTCTCCGGGAGCCATAATCTTCTGATGATCGGCCCTCCAGGTTCCGGCAAATCCATGGCGGCAAAACGGATTCCAACCATCATGCCGCCGCCAACGTCGGACGAGCGGCTGGCCATTCTGGTGATCCATTCGATCGCCGGTCGCACGATCCGCGGCGGGGAGCCTTCAATCTCCGCCAGGCCCTTTCGCGCGCCCCATCACACCGTCTCCGACGCGGCGCTGCTCGGCGGCGGAATCGTTCCCGGCCCGGGCGAAATCTCGCTCGCGCACCACGGGGTCCTTTTTCTCGACGAACTCCCTGAATTCAAGCGCTCGGCCTTGGAAGTCCTTCGTCAGCCACTCGAAGATGGTGAAGTCACAGTGTCGCGCAGCGCCGGCAAGGTGACCTTTCCCGCGGCGTTCATGCTTGTTGCAGCTATGAATCCGTGTCCATGCGGCCACCTGGGCGATCCGCGCCACCGTTGCCGATGCTCGCCCACGCAAATCGAGAGATACCGGGCGCGGATAAGCGGCCCTCTCCTCGACCGGATCGACATCCACATCGAGGCTCCCGCCGTGACCTTTGCAGAACTTCGCTCGACCGAGTCCGGTGAGGCTTCCGCTCCGATTCGCGAACGCGTGCTCCGAGCCCGCGAAAAACAGCTCGGCCGCTTCAGGGACTCTGACACAATTGCCAATGCGCGAATGACGCATGCCCAACTTCGGAAGCACTGTGTCCTGGAACCGGCGCTCGGGGACTTGCTCCAGCAGGCGATGGAAAAGCTTTCCCTGTCTGCCCGCGCCTACCACCGAATTATCAAGGTGGCCCGGACGATCGCCGATCTGGCCGGAACCGACAGCATTGGCGCGCCGCATATCCTAGAAGCCATCCAGTACCGGACGCTCGATCGAAACCCCAATCCATGACCTCAAAAAGCTCCAATAGTGGATTTGTTTACAGATCTACCGGCCTCGCGAGCGCAGCCGGGAAAGACGGCGCCGTTGGAATCGCTTAATTCGGAACCCGCCTGCTCCGGACCGTTCACCTCTTGGCTTCGGGCCCGGCGCGCTCTTTCAGCAGGGCGTCAAACTCGGGCTGTCCGCGCAGCTTATCCCACCAGGGGTCGTGCGCCAGGGTCCGATCGGTGTTATCCTCGCGGACGTTGAGGCATTTTCGGAGATGCTCCACTGCGTGCGCGGCGTCGCCGGAACCGGCATAATATTCAGCGAGCAGCAACGAACGATAGTTATTCGGCGCCAAATCCTGGCGTCGCCCGGTTGCAAGGCCAGCGCCTGTCGCAGCATCGTCTCTGCTTGCGGAAAACTGCCTTGGCGGAGCAAAACTGTCGACAAAGCCAGCATCGCCTCCGATTCGTTGGGGTCCAATGCCAGCGCGCGGTTGGCAAAAGTTTGCGTATCCTGCAGGCGTTTCTCCGAACTGTCCCACGTGCGCTGAATGTAATACGACTGCACGTAAGCGCGCTCAGCCCAAGCGCGCGGCGAATCGGGTGCGAGTTCCACTGCATGCCGGCAGAGGTCTTCCGCCACAGCCGCATCATCCACAGTGGAGTCCGTTTTCCCGATCTGCGCCTGCGCCCGCGCGATAAGTTGATCCGCCTCGCTGACGACCGAAACCGGGGTGGGTAGCGGTGTGGTGGCTCCCCGGCGCCACGGCTGCCAAAACCCAAGCGCCACGATCACCGCCAAACCGACGAGGACCGGCGCAATCCACAATCGCGGTGGCGCCGAATTCCCGCCGGCGCTGCCCGAAGCCGGCCGTTGCGGTCGCGCCTCCGGTTTCGGTCCGACCATGAGCAGCGTCTTGACCCGGTCACAGAATGCCGAGGGCGTGTCGCCGCCGGGCAGGCGCGTCCACTGCACCGCCGTGAACGAGTCGGGAACGATCGCATCCCAATCCTTCGTGCCGTCCACGCAGACGGGAAGGAGAAACGCCGTGCCCTTTGCCATCAGATGGGTGCGGTCGTCGGCGAGTTTCCACTCAAGTCGAAAATAACCTTCAGGACGCGATTGGGTGTGTTCCGAGATAATCGGGATAAACAGCGCGCAGTCCCTAACCTGGCGGCGAATTTTCTGGTCCCACGAATCGCCTCCGCGCAGTTCGTCTTGATCGAGCCAGACCTCGACGCCGCGGCTGCGCAAGGCCTCGGCGATACGCTGGGCCGCCGCAGAGTCCTCGCGGGCGTAGCTAAGAAAGACTGCGCGGTGCTGCGAGCCATCCTCCGGACTGGCAGGGGAAACCGACATTACAATTCATTGGTGTCAGCACGAACTCTGCCGAGCCAGCCTAAAACGGCTTAATCCCAACTGGACCCTTCCCATGTTGCTTCTTCCCGACTTGCATTCGCCATTCTCTGGCCGACGCTATGTCCGTGCGACAAAAGATAATAACTACCAACCGGGACATCCTAGGTGGGGCTCCTGTCTTTTCGGGGACGCGGGTTCCCGTGCAAACGCTGCTTGACTACCTCGAAGCGGGCGACTCGATCGACGACTTTCTCGAAGGTTTTCCCACCGTCAGCCGCAAGATGGTGATCGCATTCCTCGAAAGCGCCAAAGATCAGATGGTCGCTTCCGTGCGCTGATGTGAAGCTGCTGCTCGACGAGTGCATCGATCGCCGTTTGGCAAAGGAGTTTCCGGGCCATTGGACGCGCACAGTGCCGCAAATGGGCTGGGCGACGATCAAGAACGGAGCGCTCCTGCGATTGGCTGAGAACGAATTTGATGTCTCTGTAACGGTGGATCGCAATCTGGCGTTCCAGCACCCAATCGCCAAGTTTCAGATAGCGGTCGCTGTCCTTCGGGCGTCGAGCAATCGTTTGAACGACCTAAGACCGCTCGCGTCCTTGCTGTTGGCGGCATTGCCTTCCCTGAAACCGGGTCGCGTGAAAATCATCGAAATCTAGGCGCGGAAGGTCGCCGGCCGGTGTTTGAGCGGTCTCTGCAAGCGCAGCCTCGATCTTCTGCACCGACTTCCTGGTTGGGGCATGCTCTCCCCTTTACCAGCCCGAAATGGTCGCCTCATCGACTCCGAGGAACTCGGCCATTCGCTCCTGAGACCACCCTTTCCCTTCGCGATACCAGACCAATCGCTCCGGCAAGCCATTGGGCTCGGGGCGAGGATCGTAACCGAGGAATGCGATGATGTCCGGCAAGTGCCTAACCTTGGGTTCCGTGTGCCCTTTCTCCCAACCGGATATTGTGAGGCAACACACCCCCATTCGTTGCCCAATTATTTTCTGTTCGAGTCCTAAGTCCAAGCGACGTTTTCGGATGTGATCTCCGATCGTTGTCAGCTCGTTTGGATATGCGTAACTCCTTGGTTTCATGGCCACTAATGTGAGGCACGCCCCACCCCGAGAAGATGGCAACGCATCCATGCCCTTGCGGGCACCTGGGCGATCGCCGGGGCCGAGAAAATCGGCGCGCTGTATCTCCTCGAAGCCATTCAGTATCGGACGCTCGATCGAAACCCCAATCCATGACATCAAGAAGCTCCAATAGTGGATTTGTTCACAGATCTATAATCGTCCCTTTTCGACGATCATGCCGAAACTCTCGCTCTAGGAAAAACCCGGGCACGCGGGTTCAACTCCCGCCACCTCCACCA
>Ga0182024_10001103_pt1 | contig 69906 bp, 47 predicted proteins | sample P32metaG_FD_120480 | JGI IMG/M metagenome (GOLD analysis project Ga0182024, IMG submission 120480) | Permafrost microbial communities from Stordalen Mire, Sweden - P3-2 metaG (Illumina Assembly) | ecosystem: Environmental > Terrestrial > Soil > Wetlands > Permafrost | place: Sweden: Stordalen...
CGGCGAACCAGCGCATAGACGATGGCGGTGCGATCGTCGGAGGAAGCGGTACCTAATAACGTATTCTCCACCGCGGGCGCGAGCTTGATTTGTTGTAGCGCATATTCGATGGTGCGGTCGAGCAAGGCGTCGAGCAGGGAGAACAATCCCACCTGGAAACAGTGGGGCGCGGCCTTGAATCCCGCCATGTATCCCAGCCGCTCGGAAAATTGAGCGCGGACCAGGGACTGGACGATCAACTCACGAGGTTTGTCGTTCGCCAGGCTGGACAACGCGGCGATCGAAACCCAGCAGCGAATTCCATCTTCGCCCAACACCATCAACGCATGCTCGATGGTTCGGATCTCCGACTGATGGGCAAACATGGCCGAGTTCGTGAAGCGCAGCAGTTTGTAGGAAAACGAAACGTCGGCTTTGATCAGCTCGCGTAATTTATCGAAGTCGAGTTCTTCGCCCTGCACCTCCTGCAACAGGCGCAGACAGGACATTTTCGAGGTGGAGATCTGGCGTCCCCGGACGATGACGGGTCTGGTGAAAAAGTAACCCTGGAAAAAATCGAATCCAATGCTCCGCGCCCACTCGAATTCCTCCAGCGTTTCCACCTTTTCGGCGAGTATGCGGAGGCCCTGGCTGCGGTACTTCGCGACTAAACGCCGCTGTTCGGCGCGCGGGGTCGCGAGCAAATCGATCTTCAAAAAGTGCGCGTTCCTGACGAGCGGCTCGAATTTCGGATGATGCACAAAATCGTCCAGCGCGATGGTGTAGCCGCTCTCGCTCAACCGGGCGCAGGCGGCGACCACTTCCTCGTCGGGCTCTACCGATTCCAGAACCTCGATTACCAGGGTTTCTCTCGGGAGAATTGAGAAGGCGCCGCCCAGGAGCATTTTGCGGTCAAAGTTAATAAACGCCTTCTTGCCGCCCAACATTCCTTCCAGCCCGGCGGAAAAAAGGGTGTTGGCAATCACCTGGCTGGTGGCCGACGTGGAGTCCGTCCCGTCGAACAAGTTTTTGTCGGCGCTGGAGCGAAACAATAATTCGTATCCGAAGAGATCCTTGTTACGATTGAGAATCGCTTGGCGGGCTACGAAGACGTCCATAAACGTCATATCGGCGCGGGATTGACATTCTCTAAGGGTGAGATTTTAGCTGCTGTCCGCATGCTTCACGCATGGCGGTTCAGGGGCGAGAATCGATGGCTTTTAGCAATCGCTGCGCTTTATCGTATTGCGAATCCGCGGGTGGGATCGTCAGAAGGATTTCGCGCGCTTTGGGGACGTCGCCCTTTTGAATGTACGCGGCCGCCAGCAGATATTGCGCGGGACTCTGCGGATCGATACGCAGGCTGGTTCGAAAGGCGCTGATGGCGCGAGGGATATCGCCGGTCAAGTAGTAGAATCGGCCCGCGCCGATCTCCTGCTCGGCGTCGTCCGAATTGGCGTCGGCGCGGGCGCGGAATAATTCCTCGGCGCGTTCGAGACGCTGGCCGTTGTCGCCAGGAAGCTCGCGGATTCCGAGACTGATCAGCGATGCGGCCGCGCCGATGCGCACCGTGGTCTCGCTATCGCCGAGCGAGCGCGTCAGCGCCTTCACCGCCTCGTCACGATCCGCGGGACCAGGCTCAAGGCGCAGCGCCGCGACGGCTCGAACGCCCGGTTCGGAATCAGTCAAGGCACGCTTGAGCGCGGAGAAAACGGTCGGATCGCGCGAGAACTGCCCGAGGTGTCCCACGGCGTTGGCGCGCACGAGCGGACCTTCCGTGGACTCGGCCAGAATCGCCAGCAGGCCTTCGATGGCGCGCGGGTCGCCCTTCGACGCGAGGGCAAAGGAATCGGCGCGGCGGATGAGTTTCTGGCGGGAGCGATCTCCATACCACGCATCCATGTTCTTAATGGACCACGCGGGATCGCGGTCCTTGTGGCAGAGATTACAGGCGTTCGGAATGCCGTGATGGATGGTGTTTTCGGGCACCGGGACGCTCATCGAATGATCGCGAATTTCCGCTTTGATACTGAACACGGTTCGCGGCATGTGGCACTCGACGCAGGAGCTTCCGGCGCTGCCCGAGGCGTGGTGCGTATGCGCTGGAATCGCGTCCCCAATCGCGGTGTGGCAGCGTGTGCAGAGCGCATTCGCGGTGGGACGGAGCTGCGGATTCTTCTCGATCTCGACCTCATGCACGGAGCTGTGACAGGCGACGCAGGTGGCTCCGCCTTTCAGGAAACACTCGCTCTGCCACAGGCCGAACGCGTCATTCGAAAAACGGCGGGTGCGCCCATCGGCCCAATAGGCGGGGTCCTTATCGCGCGGCTGATTGTATTCGAGGATCGGGAGGAAATAGTTGTAGTAATCGTCGCCGGCCGCGTAGCCCTTCGCGAAAGTGTCGCGAAAAGAATGGCACTGCGCGCAGATCGTCGTATTGCGGGTGGGGTCCAGGCCCGTTTGCACCACGATGTCGCTGGTTGGTCCTTTGGGTGGATTGGGCGAGGAGTAGCGCGCAACGTGTTCGCTTCCCGGGCCGTGGCAGCGCTCGCAATTGGTGCCGAAGTCGAGCCACGCGGTCTTATACTCGTTCTTCTCGACGTCGAAATTTTTTTCCTGCTGGCTGACGTGGCAGGAGTAGCAACTTTTATTCCAAATCTGTACCTGCACGCCCTCCACTTCGTCGGGATCGGCGATGTCGAGATTGTGGAACCAGCCTTTTCGCAAAATGTCCCAGCTTGGCGGCAGGACGATTATTTTGCCGTCGGGCAGAGTGGTCAGGTAATGCTGGATGCGGCGGTTGCCGAGCGTATAATCGACGCGGTGCTCCTGGGGCTTGTCGGTGAGATAAGATTCCGTGATGTAGAAAACGCCGTCGCGTTCACGCAAGCCGTAAGTGGAGTCGCGCAGTTTCACGCGGCCGAGTTTGAAATCGCCCTGCACGCTCTCCCTGGTAGCAGGCTGCACCATTTTGCTGTGACGGGAGTGGGTCCACTGGCGATGAATTTCGGCGTGGCATTTCGCGCACGCGGCCATTCCGACGTAGGCCGGAGCGGTGGTCGCGGCGCGGGCGGCGAGTGCGATGAGCAAGAAGCGCCAGATCATGTGCAAGCTTTCAGCCTAACAAACATGTGATAACGTTTCGGGATATGAATCGGCGAACGTTCCTCCGATCCGCGGCCGCCCTGGGCGCCGGCTGCCTGTTCCCCGCCCCGTTTCAGCGGCTCGCCGCGGCCGTGAAGGGCAAGATCAAGATCACCGACGTAAAGTGCATGATCATTCGCGGCACATGGGATTGGAATCTGATCAAGGTTGAAACCGACTCCGGCCTCTACGGCATCGGCGAAGCGTATTGGGGCTGGGGCGTGAAGGACCTGGTCGTCAATAAAATGAAGGGCATCATTGTCGGCGAGGATCCGCTGAATGTCGACAAGCTGTATACGAAAATGTTGATGCAGAGCGCGGGCGCGGGCGCGATCGGCGGGGTCACGATGACGGCGGCGAGTGGGATCGAGATCGCGCTCTGGGATTTGTGCGGAAGAATTTTGCAGACTCCGGTGTGCAATCTTTTGGGCGGCCGGTTTCGCGACCGCGTGCGGTTTTATCGCACCATGCCGTATGTCGAGCATCCGGACGATCCTTCGGCGTGGCGCGATCAGGTGCATGAGGCGCGCGCGGAAAAATATAAGTGGACGGCGTTTAAGTTTCAGGGCGACAGCGTGCCTCTGCATGCCGACCCGGAGTTCAAGGAGCCCGGTCACGATCCGTATGCGCGCAACCTGACGCAGGCCGACATCCGGCGCATCGTACGCGGGATGGAGACAGTGCGCGAGACGCTGGGTCCTGAAGTGGATTTCGCGGTCGAGGCCCATTGGCGCTATGACACCGGCGATGTGATCCGGCTCGGACGCGCGCTCGAACCCGTGAAGCCGATGTGGCTCGAAGATCCGGTGCCTCCCGATAATGCGGAGGCGATGGCGTATGTTCGCAGGTCGATCAACGTGCCGATTTGCACCGGCGAGAACCTGTATGGCAGACAGGGTTTTCGCAAGCTGATCGAGCTGCAGGCGTGCGATGCGGTGCACATCGACGTCCCCAAAAGCGGGGGCCTGCTGGAATCGAAACGCATTTCGGACTTGGCCGAGATGTATTACATATGGACCGCGTGCCACAATCCGGCGAGCCCGGTGGGAACCATCGCGTCAGCCCACGCCGCGTCCGCGATGCGCAACTTCCGGATTCACGAGCTGGCGAAGTGGATCGACTGGTGGCCCGACCTGGTGGTCCGCGAAGGGCCGTTCTGGGAGAACGGATATTTCACGATTCAAGACAAGCCGGGATATGGAATCGAACTGAATCCGGAGGTGGCCAAGGCTCATCTGGCGCCGGGCGAGACTTGGTGGGGATGAGATAACGCGTATACTAGCGCGCCAGAAACTGCGCCTGGCTATCTACCGCGGGCTCGCCCGATTGATCCCACACATAGCTGCCATCGGGCAGCATTCGCCGGGCGTTGCGATTGTCGGCCAGATACTTCGCGAGAATATCGTCGCGCAGGCGAGCCATGATGCGCTTGTTCTCCACTGGAAACAGCAGTTCCACGCGATGGTGCAGGTTGCGGTTCATCATATCCGCGCTGCCTAGATAAATCTCCTCATGGCCGCCGTTTCCGAAATAGTAAATGCGGCTGTGTTCCAGGAATCGTCCGACAATGCTGGTGACGCGGATGTTCTCGCTGACGTTCGGCACGCCGGCGCGCAGCACGGAAATTCCGCGGACCAGCAGATCCACCTCGACGCCCGCTTGCGATGCCTGGTAGAGCAGCTTGATCATGTGCATATCTTCGAGCCCGTTCACCTTCAGGATCAACCGCCCTTTCGCGCCGCGCTCGGCATGGGAAATTTCGCGCAGGATCAGTTCCTCCAGCTTTTCGTGCATGTTGATGGGAGCGACCAGAAGCTTGCGAAATTCGTTCTTCGCCGAATAACCGGTCACGTAGTTGAACAGGTCCGTCACATCGGCGCCGATCTGGTCGTCGGACGTGAAAAAACTCATGTCGGTATAAAGGCGCGCGGTGGTGGGATTGTAATTTCCAGTACCCATGTGCACGTAGCGGCGCATGGTGTCGCCTTCGCGGCGGACGACTAGAGCCACCTTCGAGTGAACTTTTAATCCCACCAGCCCATAGACCACGTGCACGCCCGCCGCTTCCAGCGCGCGGGCCCATTCGATATTGCTCTCCTCATCGAAGCGCGCCTTCAACTCCACCAGCACCGCGACCTGCTTGCCGTTTTCGATGGCGCTGAGCAGCGTTTCGACGATCGGAGAATTGCGGCCCACGCGATAGAGCGTGATCTTGATCGCGAGGACGTCCGGATCGACCGACGCGCGGCGCAGAAACTCCACCACCGGTTGAAAGGAATCGAAGGGGTGGTGCAACAGCAGATCGTCGCGGCGAAGCACGGCGAAAATATCGTCTTCCGATTTCGGATGGAGATCCGGCGGCGTGTATGGCTGAAACGGAGCGTCCTTCAGATCCGGACGGTCGAGCGCGAGAAGCTGGCGCAGACGGCTGAGGTCGAGCGGGCCGTCGACGTGATAGACGTCGCGCGGATCGAGCTCCAGATTGGCGACCAGGGTTTCGAGAAGATGGTCGGGAATATCGCGCGACACCTGCATGCGAACAACGGCTCGAAAACGGCGTTGCCAGACAGCTTCCTCGATGGTCTCGAGCAGGTCGTCGCTCTCCAGCTCTTGAATCTCGACCTCGGCATCGCGCGTGACGCGGAACGGATACGCCTCGATGATTTCGAGGCCGGGAAACAGGGCGTGCAGATTTTCGATGATGAGCTGTTCCAGCCAGATCAGCGTGGGACGCGATCCGGCCGGCTGATCGGGCATGGAAACCGGCACCAGTTGGGGGAGCGTGTCGGGAATTTTCACGCGCGCGAAGCGCTCCACTCCTTTAAGGTCGCGCACCGCCACGGCCAGATTGAGGCTGAGATTGGAAATGTGGGGGAACGGCCGCCCGGGATCGAACGCCAGCGGGGTGAGCACAGGGTAGACCACCTGGCGGAAATAGGTCTCCATCAGACTGCGCTCCCGGTTGGTCAGGTCGCGATAATCGCGCAGTTCGATGCCGGATTGCTTGAGCGCGGCGTCGATTTCGCGCCATGCCTGGTAAGCATCCCCCATCAGGCGTTGCACGCTTGCGCGGATGCGGTCCAGTTGCTCGGCGAGGGCGCCATCCTGCTGGGCGCCCGGGACAGGACCGGCGGAAACCTTCTGCTTCAGCACGGCGAAGCGCACCATGAAAAATTCGTCGACGTTTGAGAACAGGATGGAGAGAAATTTGACCCGCTCGAGCAGCGGATTCGCGGTGTCCTGTGCCTCTTCGAGCACCCGCTGCTGAAACTGGAGCAGGCTGATCTCGCGGTCGATGTAGAGTCCAGGATCGTTGAGAGAATCAACCGGGGAGACGCTGGACACGGAACTGGGCATACCCAACTACCAGTCTATCCCAGCGCCGGTTACAGCATGGTGTAAGCCCGAAACTTCTCCGCGGAATCCCCGCACGCGCGGGGTTATAACCCCGTAGCGTAAGCCCGGGGATTGACTAAAAGCTGAACCGCAGCGATAAATCGACACGCCGGTTAAAGGCCTGCGCCGCCGCGCCGCCGGCGCCGAATCCGCTGTTGGCGAGCGAAGTCGGCTCACCGAACTCGGGGCTGAGCAGGTTGCCGATCGGAATTCCCTTGTTCACAGTGTTAAACATGTTGTGGAACATGATGCTGGCCGTCAGGGAGTAGCGCTTTCCGCTGGAGCCGCCCATATCGCCGCCACCACCACCGGGACCGCCGCCGCCACGTGCACCGCCCCCGCCGCCGGGACGGCCACCGCCTCCTGGCGCTTGCCCGAATCCGCCTCCGCGTCCGCCGCCATCCTGCTGCTGCCGGTTACGGGTCGACGCGAGCGACTCCCCGAAGCCCCACGTGCGGCTGATGCGCATGTTCACGTTGTATTGCGGGAAGGCCTTGCCGTAGTTTACCGGTATGACGGTCATGCCCTGCGTCGGATTCACGACAAATCCGCGAGCGATACACGGCGGAGCTCCTGCAACCAGACCCTTGGTGGCACAGGCCGGAAGATTCGATCCCGCGGGAATAAACGCGGGCCGCTGGTTGAATACCGCAGTTCCTAAATCATCGAGGCCGGTTACGATGTTATACGGCGGCGCGGAGCGGATTCCGATGTTGGGAGAAAAGCGGAGTCCCCAGGGCGCCACGATGCTCCCGTTCACGTTCGCCTGCTGCCGGATATCGTAACTGGCGCGGCCATAATCCTGAGCCAGATTATAAGGATTCGACGGCGAGCCATTGGCATCGCTGTTCGCGTGGCCGTATACGTAGTAACCGAAAACACTGATCCTGGTATTGATTCGCGCATTGGAGTTAACCACGAACTGGTTCTGCCGGTAAACCCCGCTGTTCGAGTAAAGGTCGATGATGCCCGCGGCCTGCCCATATGGATAGAGCCCCTGCGGTATTCCGCCTGTCAGCGATGGCAAATAGGTTCCCGGGAAGGGCGAGTTGATATTCTCGGTCAGGGGAACATGCGTGCCCCGCGTATTCAGGTATTGGAGCGTTAGCGTGATATTGTGCGGCAACTGCCGGTCGATGCTGACGGCCGATTGCAGCATGGTCTGCGCGTGCAGGTTGGGATCGACTTTAAAGATGGTCGAACCTTGGCTGTTCAACGCCTCCAAGGCGGCGATCCCGGGAATTGGCACGCCGGCCGGCGGAAAGAAATTCGGATTCGTGATGGTGAAAGCCTGGTCGTTGATCCCGTTGAACCGCTCGGCGTTCAATGTGTTCGTCACGCCAAAGCGGTCGAAAAAGAACCCCGATCCGGCCCGGAGAACCGTCTTCGGCGTTCGGAATCGTCCCTGGCCGCCGCCCAGTCCCCACGCCCAGCCGATGCGCGGCGCCACGTCGCCGTGGTCGTTGATGTTGTTCTGAATCTCGTAGCGCACTCCCAGACTCAGCGTCATGCTCGGGACCAGTTTCCAGTCGTCCTGAAAGAACAGCCCCGCGTCGAACTGATTCGCGGACAGCAGCGGAATGCCGGCGGCATACTGGAATTGACTGGGTCCGAACCCCTGCGAAATCAGCGTCGGCAGCGACAATCCTTGCGCGAGTCCGAGTTCAAATCCCGAGTAATCCTCGATGTTCGAGAAATTGAATTGTCCCAGGAAGTTGCTGGTGTTGTAGTTACTCACGCGAGTTTCGCGCAAACGGCCGCCGAACTTGATGAACTGCGTACCATGGGTGATCGACGTGTAATTTTGAAATTCGTAGTTCCCCTGGTGGTTAAACGTGGTCGAGTAGTTGCTGCCTTGCGTGAAGGCGCTTCCTACGGAGATATTCAGTTCCGGATCGTTACCAACACCGTTGGTGTCGTTCCGGAAATACTGGAACCTCGATTCGTTAATCATGGTGGTGTTGATCACCTGCGTCTCGGTCAGGAAGAACTGCTGATTGGTCCCATGGCTCGCCGCGCCCGTGCTCGGAAGATTAAATCCGCCGACGCCCTGGTTGAACGAATCGCTCTTGCTGTATACATACCGCGCATCCAGCGTGATCTTCGAGGTCAGCTGATAATTGACGCGCGGGCTGATGCGCGTATTCGTGGTCGGCGCGATAATTCCGAAAGACTGCAGCGGCGTCGGCAGCAGCGTGACTGGATCCAGCTCCGCCGCATTCACCAGCGCGGCCTCCCGCAACTGGCGCCGTGAAAAATCGAGGAAGAACGATGCCTTCTTGTTAATCGGACCACTGAATGTCGCCATCAGATTCTTGGTATCGGAGGCTGGCAGACCACTCGTTTGCGTGTCGAACGGATTGCGCGCGTTCCATATATGGTCGCTATAGCTGACATTCACGCTGCCATGATACTTATCCGAACCCGGCTTGGTGAAAATCTCGATGCGTCCGTGTCCCTGCGTGTCATACTCCGCCGAGTAAGGATTCGAGTTGATGCGTATCTCGCGAATCGAATCTTTCGGCGGCAACTGGCCGCTCGAAAATCCGTCGATGAAGATCTGGCCGCCATTCGGTCCCGCCGCGGGACCAGCCAGCGCCAGAAGGTCCGCCTGCAAATCGTCCGGATCGTCGGACAGCATGTCGAGGTCGGCCTCTTTCAGCACCAGCGCGCCGGCGTTTTTCGCGGGGTCCAGTTCCACCGTGTTCGTGTCCTTCACCGTGACTTCCTGCTTCTCGCTGGCCACCGTCATCTTGGCGTCGAACGTCGATGCCCGCCCGCCCGGTAAAGCGGGGATGCTTCCTTCGTACAGATCGAAGCCGGCGGCAATCACGCGGACGGTGTATTTGCCCGGCGGCAGTCCCACCACCGAATACGCGCCGTTGTTATCGCTTTGCGCGACCTTGACGACGCCATTCGGACCCGACAAAGTAACGGTCGCGCCAGGAACCGCCGCACCCGAGGGGTCGAGCACCATCCCCTTCAAACTTCCGGGCACCTGCGCCTTCAACGCAGCCGACATCGCCAACAGCAACAAGAAGACAAAACAAACCGCTCGCTTTGAAAAAATCATTCCGTTTCCTTCACGCTGAATTGTGTTAATTCCCGCCGCCCATATCGCCGCCGCCGCCGAGATTCCATCCGCCCAGCGACATTTCCGGTTTCCCGGGCGACCGCAGGATCGGCTCCACTCCCGCCAGCATGGTGATCGCCGTGATGTGATCCGCCGCCCTTCCCACCGCGCTCGAAATCACGATCGGCTCGCCGACCTTCAAATCCGCCAGCGTAACCGCGGGCTGCTTGTCGAGCATCTGTTGCAGATCCCCTCCGCGTCCGCCACCGCCGCCGCGCATCCCACCGCCTTCACCAGGAGGCCCGCCTTCGCCGCGACCTGCGCCACCGCGCCCTCCCGCATACGCATCCGGATGCACGCGCCGCGCGATCATCTGCGCGATCTGGTCCGATAACCGCTTCATGTTCGAATCGGCGTTGACCTTCACCACCATCGTCTTCTTGGTCTCGAGATCTTTTACCGTCATCTGCTCATTCGCCGGGTCGACCGAAACCACGGTCGCCGCGATCGTCTTGAAGGTACCCGAGACAATCTCCTCGGCCATCAGTTTCGTTCCGTCCTCGTTCTTATCCCCGCGCGCGCGAACCTGATCGCCGATCTTCACGTCCGCCAGCGTGCCGTCCTTGGCATCGGAAAATTTCACCGAATCGGCCGTATACCGCCGCACCGCCGCCTTCGCCGTCGGAATCACCGTGACCGTCTTCGCCCCCGCCAGCGTCCGCACATTCAGCGTCACCGACTCCGGAGTCACCGCCGTCACGATTCCATTCACTCCGCGCTTGTCCCAATCGGCGCGATCCTCTTCCTGCTTTTTCGCCACATCGGACGACGACATCACCACAATCAGCGTCGCCGCGATCGTCTTCTGATCGTCGGATTCCTTGCCCCGCGCCGCCACCCGGTCCCCGACCGCGATGTCCTTAAACTCGATCGTCGCCGCGTTTCGTAAATCCTTTTCGCCCAGCGCGACCTTGCGCAACGCGTGCTTGGCCGCCAGCGTGACGCGCACGTCCGCGCCCCCATCCGCCTTCATCACCAATTCATTCGCGGCCGCGTCGATCTTCTCCACCGTCCCGTTCACCTGCTTGGGAGCAGGTTCCTGCGCACGCGCAAGACTGCCCACCAGCAACATATACACAACCAGCCACATGGCCTTGCTCTTCATAAACTTCTCCCCCGCCGTGACATTTGTAAAGACCTGATTCCTCCGGCGAGGGTTACAGGTGCTTAAGGTTAATTTACATTCGAAGCTATTGATTCTTTAGCCCGATAGCAGGTAGATACAACCCCTTGGCTTCCCGCTTCCACCAATTTCCCGTTCGCCGCCGCTCCTCCGCGTTTGTGAACGAGTAATCGTACAGTACGCCTCTCACGTACTTCGGAGCCGTCCCATGAAAAGGATCCGCCTCCAGCAAACCCCTGACCTCCGGCGACCCTTCCAGCAATTTTACCGCGAAGTTGACCAACCACGGATTCTCCCGGTAATTGCCTAGCGCAGCGAACCACATCTGCCAGTCCAGCCTCGGCTGATGCGGCGCCGCCCACCGCGGAGCTCGCGCCAGATCCCCGGGCTTGTAGCGAAACGAATACGCCGTCCACGTTTCCCCGTCCATCGACCCTTCCATCACGATCTCCGGCCGCGACGTCGTCATCATCGCGAACAACCCATAAGAGTTCACAATCTCAAACGGCGCCGTATACTTCACAATCGCGAACGAGGCGCCAGAAAACGTCTCGACCATCCTCGCAAGCCCGATGGTCAATACCAACGCCGTCACCACCGCGACAATCGCGCGAAAATATGGGGACTGTCCACTCTGTCCCAAGCCGGGTATCGGCTTTCGCGAAAACACCCCCCTCTTCGGCGCCGCGCTGGTGGCGCGAGCTTTAGCTTGCAGCGGTGGCTTCAGCCACCGTTCGTAATCCCGGTCATCCCACAAAAACAAGCACATCGCCATCGCCAGCAAATTAAAAAACGTGTAATTCCCCGTCAAAAAAATCAACATCTGTAAACCCAGCAAACACCAGCCCCCGAATATCCTCACCCGCCGAGGCGCAAAAATCAGAAACGGAATCACCAGCTCGACACCCAGCACCATAGCCGTCGACATCTTCTGAAACGAGAGCGGCAACTGCGCCATGTACCAGGAAATCCGGTTCGGCAAAGGCTGCGTCCAATAGTGATAATTCAGCGCCGTCAGGTTCCTCCAAGTCGAATCGTGACTCAACATCTTCACCGCCCCCGACAAAAACATCAGCCGGAACAGCAGCCATCGAAATAGCCAGACCACCACCCGCGAATTTCCAAGAAAAATGGCGAGAAACCCAACCTCGATCAACAGCGAGTCCCATTGGAACGACAAAAATTCCTGCCCCGCCGCGCTCAGCGATAAATAGAGAACGAACAAAATCGCCAGCCCCGCCCGTTCAAAAAATCCCACCAGCACCAGCGCCGCAATCGCCACGCCGGCATAGCAGGCCCCCTGTAACGCCCCGTCCGACGCATTTATCCAGAAAATCGTCGGGACATAATAGAACCGCATCGCCCCCACGTTCTCCGCGACGGCCTTCAAATACTCGGCCGCCGGCAGAATGCCGCGAGCCCCCAGCAGTCCCGCAACCTGCAAACTCAACGACCCGAACGCAATCGCGTAGATCAACGCCAGCAGCCGCACAAAAATCCACGACGTCAGCGCAAAGCGCGTAGGTTCAATTTGCGTCCCGAAGGTCCACTTCGTCAGGTGATAAAAAAAATCGCGATGCCGCGCAATGATGCGATAAGCCCACTCGCTCGGTGCGAAGTACAGCCCTTCATGCCCCAGCGTCTCGAACACCGCCCGAGCGCCGCTGGCAACCGACCCATCGGGCCTTACCAACTGCACCGCCTCCGAAAATTCCTGTTTGGCAATCTGCGGATACCGCTCGCCCACTTCCTGCGAAGGCGCGTATTCAATGCGGTCGCCCGTCAGCTTGCGCCAATAGTCGAGCCATATCTTACAGAACCCGCATCGTCCGTCATAAATCAGCAGAGGCTTAGAAGGCACTCACCTACCATCTTCCTACAAGGGCCTGCACCGCCCTGCGTCGGCAATGAGCGATAGGAGCCCTTTCTATCACTCACAAATCAAGCTACGCTGAGCGATAGGATATCGCGCTATCGCTCTAGTCCGCACCGGCGAACGCCGCCACGCCCGCGATAATGTCGGAATCTCTCTGCGGCCCGTCCCGCCCGTTATGGTTGACGAAGACGGCGATCTGACCGGCATCCCACCCACCTGATCACCACCGATTTTTACCGAACATTTAGCGGGGGATAATATATCAGCAACCCATGCGTTTCCTCTATCAGTGGCTGAGCGGCCTATCCCCTTCGCAAAGGGTTCTCGACCTCGGCTGCGGAGCGGGAAGCCTGCGAATCGAGCTGGCGGGACTAAATGTCGTCGGGGTGGACGTGAACGCCCAGGCCCTCGCGGAGAACCCAAGTTTCCCCAGCGCGTGCGCCGAAAGTCACAGCTTGCCGTTTGCCGACCGGAGCTTCGACATGGTCATCTGCAACCACAGTCTGGAGCACTTTCGCGACGTTCCAGGAAGCATCCGCGAAATCCGCCGGGTATTGAAGCCCGATGGCAACCTGTTCGTCACAATCCCCGACGGGAGCAGCCTTACGGACAAGCTATACCGGCTGCTGTTTTGCGGCGGCGGCCATCTTCAGCGCTACACCTTTGAAGGAATCGTCTCCGACATCCAATCCGGCACTGGCCTGCATTTGGCGGAATGGAAAGAGCTCTTCTCCTCATTTCTCTTTCTGGACAAGCGAAATTTTGCGCCCGCCCCTCTCGGCCCCCTGCCCGGCCCGTTCCCTCGGAGAATGCGCTGGGTCGGTAGCTTGCCTTCATGGTCTTTTGCCGGAACGCGTGTCTTCCTGAATGTGGCGGCCAGACTGATGGACCGCTGCTTCCCAACGCGATTTTCACGGTACGGCTGGGCCTTGTCATTCGGTCCGGAAAGAGTGATTCCCGAAGAGGAGCCGGGGAGCTCGAACGTTTGCATGTTCTGCGGCGCTGGATTCGACGAAGCACCCAAGGAGCGAATCGCCGGGCTGCTCTACCGTTGCCCCTATTGCCTGAAAACAAATTTCCTATTTCGCTAGGCAATGGTGGCGCGAGCTTCAGCTTCGAGCCTCGGCTTCAGCCGAGGTTCCGTATCTTGGCTACTGGCTACTGGCTACTTTCTCCGCTATCATCTCCCTATGCCCCGCCTGCCTTTCGTAACTATCTTCGTCGCAGTCCTCCCACTCGCGGCCGCCATTAACGACCCCGTCCGCGTCGAACAAGGAAAACTCTCCAGCGTCCCCGGCACGGATCCCGACGTCCGCGTATTCAAAGGAGTCCCCTTCGCCGCGCCTCCCGTAGGCGATCTGCGATGGCGCGCGCCCAAGCCTGCCGCCGATTGGTCCGGCGTTCGCAAAGCCGACCAGTTCTCCGCCACCTGTATGCAGACGCCTTATGCGGAAGGCTCGCTCTATCGCTCCGAACCGCAGCCGGTCAGCGAGGATTGTCTCTACCTCAATATCTGGACCGCCGCGAAGTCGGCATCCGACAAACGACCCGTCATGGTCTGGATTCACGGCGGCGCCTTCACCCGCGGCTCCGGCTCCACGCCAACCTACAATGGGGAAGCACTCGCAAAAAAGGGCGTCGTGCTGGTCACTGTCAACTACCGTCTCGGCATCTTCGGCTTCTTCGCGCATCCCGAGCTCACCCAGGAATCCGAACATCATTCTTCCGGCGACTACGGGATTCTCGATGAAATCGCCGCGCTCCAATGGGTGCAAAAGAATATCGCGGCCTTCGGAGGCGACCCCCAACGCGTCACGATTTTCGGCGAATCGGCCGGATCGTGGGCCGTCAATGTTCTGGTCGCGTCTCCGCTCACCAAGGGTCTGTTCCAACGCGCCATCGGCGAAAGCGGCGCGAATTTCAATAAAATGACCGCGCTTGCCGACCTCGAAAAATCCGGACAGAAGCAAGGCGCTCTCCAGGAACTTCGCGCGAAGTCCGCCGACGACATCATGAAGATAGCAGGCGCCTTCTCGGTCAACGTTGACGGCTGGCTGCTGCCTGCGGACGTGATGACTATCTTCGAAAAAGGCAAGCAGAACGACGTGCCGGTCCTGATCGGGTCGAATGCCGATGAAGGGACCGCCTTTATGCCCAAGCAGATTACCGTCGCGACGCTGCAAGCGACCGCAAAGCAACGCTTTGGAGCCAACGCCGACCAGTTCCTGAAAATCTATCCGGCTACCTCCGACGACGAAGCCTGGAAAGCGTCCGCCGCATTTATGCGCGATTCGACTTTCGGAGTACAAATGCGCACCTGGGCCCGCATGCAAACGAAAAGCGGGAAGTCTCCAGCGTATCTCTATTACTTCAGCCACATACCACCCGGCGTCGCCGCGCATTATGGCGCTTACCATGCCTCTGAAATCGCCTATGTTTTCGGAACCGGCCGCAACTGGCAGGATGCCGACCGACAGTTGAGCGAGACCATGTCTTCCTATTGGGTGAATTTCGCCACCTCCGGCGATCCAAATGGGAAAGGACTCCCACTCTGGCCCGCATATGATGAAAAGAAAGATGTTGCGCTCGGTCTCGGCGATCGGATTGAACCAATTCCCGTTCCCAACAAGCCCGCGCTCGATCTATTGAGTGGGTCGAAATGACGCGCCACCGCGTCGGTTTTGCCTTGACACCGGACCGTAACTTCGCTATAGTAAAAATTCGTTAATTTTTGGGACTGCGCGTAGTATTCTCTGGCCTAAGCCCTGTTCAATTTTGGGGTTTGAGTCGAACAATCTAGGAGATAGATGAAGCAGCACTATTTCGTAGTCGTCCTGGCGCATTCTTTACACGGACGGTTGCGTAGAATCCATATCCCGCATCAGGCTTTATACCTGGTTGTAGCGCTAGCGCTATTCGGGACATTTTCCTTGTTTGGGGCGGTTTCGAGTTACCTTCGCATGACGTGGAAGGTCTCGAATTACAACTCCCTTCGTTCTGAAGTAGATACCCTTCGCAACAAGTATCAGGTTCTGCAACGGGATAACGACCAGAAGCAGGAACAACTGGCGTCGCTCCAGTTGATGGCGAGCGAAGTCAGCGTGGCCCTGGGGTTGAAACGAAAGCTCGAAGGCACCGACGATATCGCCGATGAAGGTCCTTTAGTTCCCTCATTTAAAGAATCCATTGAAGAGTACGACTTCCTGAAATCAGCCAGTTTTTCCCGTTTGCATCACGAATATGCCCGCAACTGGCAAAAGCACACCGTCCCGACCCTCTGGCCGGTCAACGGAGTCCTGTTGAGCCGCTTCGGCGAGCGAACGGACCCGTTTTCAGGCGAAGGCGCGATCCACGCCGGTGTCGATATTTCGGCACCTACCGGAACGCCTGTCCATGCGGCGGCGGATGGGATTGTGGCTCGGGCTGAGTATTATGGGGGATATGGGAAACTGGTCGTGATCGACCATGGCAATGGGATGAGCACGCGGTATGGGCACTTGTCGCGCTTTAATGTGGTTCCTGGACAAGAAGTCAGGCGCGGCGACATCGTGGCTTATTCGGGGCAGACGGGGCGGGCGACTTCGCCTCATCTTCACTTTGAAGTTCGGATGGGCGGAGCGGCAGTGAACCCGCATCCGTACCTGACGCGGTCGGCGATGGTGCAATCCGGGCACTCGGATCTGCCGTTTTAGCGTTGCTAATCGCTCTTAAATAGCTATAATGTAGCCTGTAACGAGCCTTAGACGGCCATAAATTATGCGTTTTCTCCCTCGTCTGCTGCTTGCCTCCGCCGGTATTCTCATGCTGACCGCGGCATATTACCGGATCAATTCCCCGAGCGTGATGGCGGACGCGGCGAAGGCGTTTCTGGCTTCGCTTCCTCCGGATCTGAAAGCTCGCGTGACGTTCTCTTTCGCCGAGGAAGAGCGGTACAACTGGCACTTTATTCCGCGCGAGCGCAAAGGCGTCGCGTTTCGGGAAATGGCTCCGGGGCCGAGACAGCTTGCGCATGCGCTGCTCGCCGCAGGGTTGAGCCAGCAGGGCGTGATCAAAGCGGACACGGTGATGAGCCTCGACCAGGTGTTGAAAGAGATCGAAGTGAATCCGGTGAATGAGCGCGATCCGGAGAAATATTACTTCAGCATCTTCGGCGAGCCCGCGGAAACCGGCACGTGGGGTTATCGCATCGAGGGGCATCATCTCTCTCTGAACTTCACCATCGTGAATGGACACGTGGCATCGACCCCCAGCTTTTTTGGCGCGAATCCAGCGGAAGTGCGCGGGACGGCGCGCAACGGACTGCGCACCTTGCGGCGGGAAGAAGATCTGGGACGCGACCTGGTGAAGGGGCTTACGGATGCGCAGAGGACCATCGCCATCGTGGATAAAACAGCGTACAAAGACATCATCACGATGAATTCGCGCAAGGCGGCGATTGAAGGAAAGCCGAGCGGACTTCCCTTCGCCAAGCTGACGCCGAAGCAGCGCGAAATGCTGGACAGCCTGATTGCCGAATACGCCAACGATTTTCCTCCGACGATCGCCGAGGCGCGAATGGATCAGTACCACAAGACGCAGAACAATCTGTTCTTCGCATGGGCGGGCGGCATTGAAAAGGGCCAGCCGCACTACTACCGCATCCAGACTCCGGCGTTCCTGATCGAGTACGACGATACGCAGAATGAAGCGAATCACATTCACTCGGTATGGCGGGATTACGCAGGGGATTTTGGAGTGGATCTGCTGGGAGACCACTACAAAAGCAGCCACCAGCACTAAGCGCCGATTTCACGCAAAGGCACAAAGCCGCTAAGAACACCTGCTAGGATTTAGGTATGGCGCTGTCGCGCCGCTGGTTTATTGCGTCTCTTCCGGCGGCTTGTTGTTTTGGTCAATCTGGTGCGAAGGGGCGCGTACTTCCTTCCGCGATCAAGCGTTATGCCGACCCAGCCACCGAATTTCCGGTTCAGCGCCTGACGGATCCGGCGCATGCGAGCTTTCTTTCAGGTCCGCGCGCTATTTCGAAGCACGGGTTTCTGGTGTGCGCATCCGATGTTTCCGGACGCTACGAAGCGTATCGCATCGACCTGAAATCGGGACAGCAAAAGCAGCTTACGGAGGCGGCCGGTCTCGATCCGCACTCCATTACGCTTGCGCCGGACGATCGAGGAATCGTTTATCTGGATGGCTCCAGTCTGATGACGGCGAATCTTGCGTCACTGCGCACGCGGGAAATATACAAAATTCCAGAGGGGCGCGCGCTGGGATTGGCACTGGCCGACGACGGGCTTTACGCGGCCCTGATTGAGCCCGCGGGACTCAAGCTCATCACCATGGCGAAAGGTTCCGCGGAGACGTTGGCGGAGGGCGACGACATCAGCGACGCAATGCCGCGTCCGAAACGAGCATCCGTTCTGTACCACCGCGGCGGAGGTTTGTGGCTCGCCAACTACGACGCCAGGCAGAATTACCGGCTGCGCGTGGCCGAGGGGGCCATCGGACCGGCTCTGTGGAGCCCGGACGGGCGATCCGTCTACTACCTGAGTTATCCGCCGGACAGGGCGCACAAGCTGCATTCCTTGCGCGAGTTTGTGCCGGATTCGAACGAGGATACGGCCATCGCCGATACCAGCCAGTTCGTGGGGATCGGTCGCAATGGCGATGCGAGCGTGTTCGCGGGCGCCAGCGGCAGCAAGGCGTCGCCCTACGTGCTGCTACTGGTGCGGACGGTGCGCCGGGAGCTGACGATATGCGAGCATCGTGCCAGCGACGCGGCGATGGTGTCCCCGGTGTTCTCTCCCAATAGCCAGCGCGTGTTCTTCATGAGCGACCGGCATGGGAAGCCGGCGATCTATTCCGTGGCGGTAGAGAAGCTGGTGGAGGAAACTGAGACGGCGTGAGCACTATCGTTACAAGCCAGGATCTACGGTTTTACATAGAGACGTCTTCCATAACCAATTAACTCTAAAGGGTTATCCCGATATATCCTCAATTGACATTTTGTGACGACTACCTTATAATCCTGACTACGAGGGTCAGTGTAAATGAAAAACCTATGTAAGGTCGGCGCCTTGTGCGCGCTTGCGGTGCTCTGTACGGGCATCGCCTACTCCCAATCGGTCAGCGGGACCCTGTTAGGGACCGTTACGGATTCCAGCGGCGCGGTTGTACCAAACGCGCGGGTGCAGATCATCGAAACCAATACCAACATCAGCCACTCGACATTGAGCAACGAGAGTGGTAACTTTTCGTTTCCGGATCTGCCTCCCGGCAAGTATGCCGTGACGGTGGAGCAGACGGGTTTCAAGAAGGAAAGCCGGCGCGACATCGAGTTGCTGGTGGACAGCACGGTGCGCATCAACATCGCGCTGCAACCGGGTTCCGTCAGCGAGACGGTGGAGGTGACCGGGGCGCCGCCTGTCCTGCAGCAAGACACCGCAAGCACGGGCACAAAGCTATCCGGGATCGAAGTGGCGAACCTGCCGCTGATCAGTTCTAATCGCAATTTCCAAAGTCTTTTGAACATGGTGCCCGGCGTGGCGCCGGTCGCAGAGCAGCACTCCCAGTTCTTTAACGCCTCCAGTTCTCTGCAAACCGAAGTCAACGGCCAGATGCGCATGGGCAACAACTTCATGATCGAGGGGACCGACGACAACGAGCGCACCGGCTTGTTGCAGATCTACATCCCGCCGATCGAGGCGATCCAGACGGTGGACGTTTCGGTAACGGACCACGATCCGGAAATGGGCCGCGCGTCGGGCGCGGTGGTAAACGTGCTTTTGAAATCCGGCACCAACGCTTTGCACGGGTCGGTGTACGAGTTCCTGCAAAACAGCGACTTCAACGCACGCTCGTTCTTTCAGCCGTCGGTGGGGCACCTGGCATATAACTATATCGGCGGCGCCATTGGGGGACCGATCAAGAAGAACAAGATCTTCTTCTTCGGCGACTATCTCACGGTGAGAGACCACGAGGGCAACACGAACCTGGTGACGGTTCCGCCGAACCAATGGCGGGGCGGCAACCTGAGCACGGCGAGCACGATCATTTATGACCCCCTCACAGGCAATCCGCTGGACGGTACCGGCCGCACGCCGTTTGCGGGGAACATTATTCCCGCCTACCGCATCAATTCGATCTCCGCGGCCATCCTCGGTTTGATACCGTCGACCAACCAGAACTACAACATAGCCAGCCCCACTAATAATTATTTCGCCGCCCTTCCGTACACCAAGACTACCGATTCGTTCGATGTGAAGATCGACGATAACCTGACCGACAAGGATCGCTTGACCGGCCGCCTCAGCTACTCCAAACCGGTAGTTTTCCAGGCACCTCTATTCGGCCTGATCGGCGGTCCCGGTCCCGGCGGAGCGTTCATGGGAACAGGCGTACAGAAAACGTATAGCGGGGGCTTAAACTACGCCCACATCTTCAATCCCACTTTACTGGCGGAACTCCGCGTAGGCGTATCTTACTATAATAACATCGCGCAGAACACCGATTACGGCTCGAACAGCTCGGCCGCGATCGGCATCCCCGGCGTCAACATCAGCCCGTTCACCAGCGGCTTCGTCGGGATCAATTTGGGCGACGGTATCTCGCAGCCCATGACCGGATATTCCGCCAGCCTTCCTTGGGTCCGGTCGGAGGCCAACATAGACATCGTCAATAACTGGACCAAGACCCTCAAAAATCACACTTTGAAGTTCGGGTTCGACCTGAAGCGGTTGCGCGACAACCTGCTGCAGGACCAGACCTACGGCGCGCGCGGAATCTTGAATTTCGGCAACGAGCAGACCTCGGTTTGTAATCCCGTCAGCGTCAACTCCACCACCGGACTGGCCAATAGTTGCACGTCCCCGAAATTGGGAGTGGGTAACGATGTGGCGAGCTTCCTGCTGGACGTTCCTTATAATCTCGGGCGGGACGTCAACACTTATTTCCCCGGTTTGCGCGCGTGGGAGTTCTTCGCCTATGCCGGCGACAAGTGGCAGGTGTCTCAGAAACTTACTTTAGACCTCGGTTTGCGCTGGGAGTTCTACCCACCGGCCACTCCTCCGTTCCCAGGAACCTTCTCGAATTACGATCCCACAACCAACAATCTGGTCATCGCCGGAGTTGGCGGCAATCCGTCGAACCTGGGGATGATCACGCGTTACAAATACTTCGCGCCGCGCCTGGGTATCGCGTACCGGCTGGACGACAAGACTGTGATACGGAGCGGCTTTGGAATCAGCTATACTCCGTTCCCGGATAACACCTACGCTTACAACTACCCGGTTCGCTCCAACAATTTTTACACCAACGTGGGCGACGGTTTTGCGCCCGTGCTGCTGCCGAACGGCCAGCAGGCGACCTTCCAACAGGGTTTCCCGGCGCCGGTACCCGTCTCCGTTCCCTCGAACGGCATTCTCCCGGCTGGGGGCTCATTGCTGAGCCAGAGTGAGTTCACCATCAACAAGAACTTCAAGAACCCGGGGGTATATACATGGAACTTCGCGATCGAGCGCGCGCTTTATAAAGGCGTGACGTTGGATGTGGCGTACGTTGGGCTGCATGGCGTCGATACGGCCGCGCAGTGGAACCTGAATGCGCCGACCAGCCAACTGGGCGGCGGCACAGCCAGCGAGCCGCTGAATATGGCTTTCGGCAAAACGGCAGGCGACACGTTGTACTGGGACGGGTTCTCTTCCAGCTATAACGCGCTGCAAGTCAAAGTGAACCGGCGTTCGGCCACCTTCAACCTGACCACGTCCTTCAGTTACCAGAAGGCTATGGATTATCAAAGCGGCGACGACGGCGGCCTCGACTGGTATATCAACGTGCGGCGCGATTATGCCCGTGCGGATTTCGATCGCAAATTCGTTTTCGTGCAGAGCTATGTGGTCTCGTTGCCGTGGGGTCCCGGTCGGACTCAGCTACAAGGACCCCTGAAATACGTAGCGGGTGGCTGGCAGTTCGCCGGCATTCTCACCCTGGATAGCGGAACGCCCATTGGTACGGTCGGAGCCAGCGGCAGCAGTCTGAATACGCCGGGCGAAACGCAGACCGCCAACCAGATCGCGCCGGTGACTTATCCGAAGGGCATCAACGTGGGCAATCCGTGGTTCAGCACGGCCAGCTTCAATCAGCCAACCGGCGTGGCCTTCGGCACGTCGGGGCGCAACCCCTTCAGCGGTCCCGGGCTGTTCGCTATCAACGCCTCGCTGTTCAAGAATATTCAGATCCGTGAGCGCTTCAACATTGAACTGCGGGCGGAAAGCTTTAACGTCACGAACACGCCGGAATTCAGCAACCCGAGCACTTCGATCACCAGCTCGACCTTCGGCTACGTTACCGGCACCATCGGCAGCGGGACCGGGGTCAACGGGACCGGAGGCGGCCGAGCCGTACAATTGGGCGCCAAATTCACGTTCTAAGTAACTAAGCAAATCAATTGGGGCCGGGCCTGGAGACGGGTCCGGCCTTTATTTTTTGCGCAGCCGGTCTAATAGGTTCTGAATCTCCGGGTCCGCCTTGATCCGTTGCGCCGCTTCAAACTGTGCGATCGCCTCCGGCAATCGGCCGGGAACCTGGGAGAGCGCGAGCCCAAGATTCACATGCGCGGCGGAGTAATCCGGATGAATACGCAGCGCCTGTTGAAAATGTTGGATCGCCTCCGGGGAGCGCCCGGGGACGCCTGACAGAACGACACCGAGGTTGTTGTGAGCTTCGGCGTAGTCAGGCTCGATGCGCAGGGCCGCTTCAAAATGCGCGATCGCCTCCTCGGTGCGACCTTCTTTCGCTAGCGCGAGGCCGAGGTTATACTCACGGTCGGCTAAAGCGGCGGGATTCTGCGCGGTGTTCAGGTTCTGACGGGCCTCGGGGTAATCGGGCTGAAGGCGGAGGGCTTCCTGAAACTGGGCAATCGCCTCGGGATTGCGGCCCATGCGGGCGAGCGCGCTGCCGAGATTGTTGTGGGCTTCGGCGTATTGAGGATTGATGCGAAGGGCGCCCTGATACTCGGCGACAGCTTCGGGGAGGCGGTCCATTTTCGCTAAGGTGTTGCCGAGATTGTTGCGGGTGATGGCCAGATCGGGCGAAATTGCGAGGGCGGCCCGATACTCGCGGACGGAATCGGACAAGCGGCCGGGGATGTTCGAAAGAGCGGTTCCCAGATCGGTGTGCGCGGTGGCGGAGCTGGGACGGATTTCTATTGCGGCTTCGAGATGAACAATCGCTTCCGGCAGCCGGCCGGGGATATTCATCAGAAACGTGCCCAGATTGTGGTGCGCGATATCGTTGCGATCGGTGGATTCGATGGCGTGCTCGAATAACGAGGCGCTGTCCCGCCAGTATCGAATCTGCATCCAGGTGAGCACGACGCAGATCGAGCACACGGCGGCGGCCAGACCGATCACGATATTCTTCGATTGCGGACGCCTGGCGATAACGGCGGCGCTGCCCCAGGCGACCATGATAAAGAGTCCGACCATCGGCACATAGGTGTAGCGGTCGGCGCGGGCCTGTCCGCCGACTTGAAGGAGTCCGATGACGGGGACCAGGGTGCCGAGATACCAGAACCATCCGACGGCAAGATACGGTTGCGTTCGAAGGACGCGCAGCACCAGGATTGAGATCCCGAGGATCGCGAGCGCGGCCGCCGCTGCCTGCCATAGTGGGATCGCCAAAGGATAGGGATAGAAGACGGCCAGTCCGGAGGGCCAAAACATTTTCGCGATATAGGCGAAATAGGAAATGAGCGCATTTTCGAGGCGCAGGGCGAAGGGGATGCGGAGGGCGTCGACGGCTCCGCTGCCCGATTGCGCCAGATAGGTGATGACGGCGGAGACGGCGGAGAGCGCGAAAAACGGAAGCTTTTCCCAGATCAGCGAAAGGCTTTTCGGCCGGCGGAGTGGCCAGACGTCGGCCAGCAACAAAACGAACGGGAGCGTGACGATCATCGGCTTCGACATGAGTCCGAGGCAGAAGGAGCCGAGGACCAGGAGATAGCGGGCGAGTCCGGGGCGTTCCGCGTAGCGCGCGTAGGCCCACAATGCGAGAAACCAGAAAAACGCCGCTAGAACATCCTTTCGTTCAGCTATCCAGGCGACGGATTCGACATGCTGGGGATGCAGCGCAAACAGGAATGCAACGAAAGCGCTGGGCCATCGCGCGGAGGTGGCGCGATAAAGAAACGCGAAGAGAAACAGTGTCGCCAGTGTGTGGAGCACCGCGTTCTCGAGATGATGCCACCCGGCGTCGAGACCGAAAAGTTCGACGTCGAGCATATGCGAAAGACGGGTGACTGGAAACCAGTTCGCGGATTCAGTAGACGTGAACGCCCAGGCGATTCCGCCGGGCGTAATTCCCTGGCGAACGTGGATATTGCCGGCGACATAATCGGGATCGTCAAAATTGACGAAATCGTAGGTCCTGACCTGGAGGTATACAAGGAGCGTCGCGAGGGAAAGAACTGCGTAGACTAAGAAGTTTAGACGGCGTTTTTGCGGCAAGCTGGTTAGTAATCATGATACAAGGCAGTACTACACTAAGGTTTGGACTACGAAGCGCCGATTACAGGAGCGTGATGCGAATCGCGCTCGCCGGTATTTTTTTCCTGATTGCACTTCCCGCGGCTCAGGCGGGGACGCCCAAACCCAAGTCCCAGTGCAAGAACACATGCAAATCGAGCTATACGTTGTGCATGAAGCGCTCCAACACGAAGCCCAGCAAAAAGGGGTGCAAGGTGCAGAACAAGACTTGCAAAAAAGGCTGCCGGGGATAGCGATTCAAGCCGCTGAATAACGCCTCCTCAGGCTCTGAGACAGCCATACCTAAGGTGTCCGCCTGAACAGGCCGATGAAACATATATGAGATTGGTCGAAATCCTGCTATTCACGCTCGGCGGAGTGTGGCAGGCGTTTCGTCAGGACTTCAATCTCCTGGAAATTGCAGTGATCGCTGGACTCGCGGTGGCATGGCGGCGGGGCTGGCGGCCTCGGCGATTCCCGATGCCGGAGATCGCGAGGCCATGGGCTGCCGCTGTGATCCTTGCGCTGGGGTTCGTGGCCCTGCGAGTCGCGCTACTGCCGCTGCTGCCGGTGCCGGTGCCCATCATCACGGACGAGTCGAGTCATCTGCTGCTCGCCGATACGCTGCTGCATGGGCGTGTGACGAATCCGGTGCATCCTTTTTGGCCGCATTTTGAGAGTATCCACATCCTGATGCGGCCTCACTATGTATCGGTTTATTTTCCGGGTCAAGCGGTGTGGCTCGCCGCGGGGCGCCTTCTGGTGGGGAGCGCATGGGCCGGCGTCCTGGCCGAATGCGCGGCGTTCCTGCTGGCGCTTTACTGGATGCTCGACGGCTGGATGCCGTCGCGATGGGCGCTGTTCGGAGCGCTGCTGGCGGGGTTGCGATTCGCGATCGGAAGCTATTGGGTGAACGCGTATCACGGCGGATTTCTGCCTGCCATCGGCGGAGCGCTGGTGGCCGGCGCTTTCGCCCGTCTGCGGAAGCGGGCGACTCTGGCGCAGGGAGTCGTGTTCGGAGCGGGCCTGGCGATTCTGGCCTCGACGCGTCCCCTCGAGGGTGCGTTGTACAGCATTCCGTTCGTCGCGGTGCTCGCTTGGGAGTTTCGGCGAAATGCGGTGGCGCTGTTGGCCGCGGCGCTCCCGGTCGCTATTTGCCTGGGCGCGCTGGGCGTTTATTTTTCGCACATCACGGGGAGTCCGTTTGTTACTCCCTATCAGATCAATCGGCAGACTTACGGATGGCCCATGACGCTGGCATTTGTCAAGCCGCCCCAGGTGACGCATGACAACATTGAGTTCGCGCACTATTACAAATTTGAGATGACCGAGCATCGCTTTGTGGACGGGCCGCTGAATTTTCTGCAATTTCTTACCTTTCGCATGAAGGACTGCTGGCGATTTTTTCTGGGTCCCACGCTGACAGTTCCTCTCCTGATGATCGGCCGCGTTTGGCGCAGGCGACCGATGCTGGTGATTGCCGCCTGTGCCGGGTTGTTCGGCGTGGTGACCGAGGCATTCTCATCGCCGCACTATCTCGCGCCGGCGGCGGCGGTGATTGTCGCGATTGTGGTCGAATGCTGCCGCCATTTGCGGGCATCGCGTGTGTACGTCGTCAAACTGCTCCCGCTGACGATGGCTGTGGTTCTCACGCTGCGGATCGGCGCGCAGAGTCTCGGGTTGCCGTACACCGATAAGCATAACTATCAGTCGTGGTGCTGCCGTGTCGAGCCCGATTATAATCAGGCGCGCATCGCGGCACGGCTCGCGCAAGCGCCGGGGGACCATCTGGTATTCGTTCGAGCGAAAACCGACGAAGACAATCTGCTGCAATGGATCTATAACGACGCCGACATCGACCGGTCGAGGATCGTATGGGCGCGCGATTTAGGCTCCGAGCGGAATGCCGCCCTGATGCGATATTACGCCGGGCGTCACGTATGGATGGTGGATCCGAATGTCGAGCCGGCAGGTTTTGCCAGTTATTGACGCAGGACCAAAAGCGAAGCAATTCCGTCACTCGTAGCGGAGGGCCTCCATCGGGTCGACTCTGGTAGCTCGCTTTGCCGGAAGGTAACAGGCCAGCAGCGCGACTCCGGTCAGGAACAGCGCGACTCCGCCGAAAGTGAGTGGATCGAGCGGGCTGATTCCGTAGAGCAATACTGACATCAACCGCGATGCGCCGGCACACGCTGCGAATCCTACGAGGAGGCCTAGCATGACAGGACGCATCGCTTGCCTCAAGATCAGGCTCAGGATTCCAGTTGGATTCGCGCCGAGAGTCATGCGGATTCCAATTTCCCGAATGCGGCTTGAGACTGCATAAGAGACGACTCCGTAAATTCCGAGCGATGCGAGCAGAAGCCCAAGTAGGCCGAGGGCGCCCGTCAGGGACGCCAGGATGCGCGACGGCAAGCGGGAGAGCTCAAGATTCTGTTCGAGAGGTTTCGCGGTCACGATGATGTTCGCGTCCAGCGAATGGGCGGCGTCGCGGATGAGTTTGGCGGTGGCCGCTACATTGCCGTTGGTATGGGCGAGCAGGTGCATATGCGTTTGGAATTCGAGATTCGCGGGAAAGTAGAAAAACTCGTTCTCGACGTGCGCCAGATCTCTGGATCGGATATTCCCGGCGACGCCGATAACCTCGAAGAGAGACTTCTCTTTTCCCATACGAAAGGTTTTTCCGAGTGGATCCCGATTGGGCCAGAAGCGCTTGGCAGTCGCCTCGGAAATCACAGTAACGTGCGCATCGCGGGCTTCTGCTTCGGTGAATCCGCGTCCACGAATGATGGGAATTCCGAGCAGCGAGAAGAACGAGGGCGAGACGTTGTCGAACCCGACCTGTTGCGGCTCCGAGACTCCGTCGAGTTCGATGACTGTACCGTAGCTGGAGAAGTCGAGGGGCTCGATGACGGTTTGACTGGCCGCGTCTACACCGGGAATCGCCGAAACCCGTTCGATCAGTTGGCGGTGGAACTCGAAGGCACGCGGCTTATCATAGCCCTGCTGTTCCAGGTCAAATGAGGTTGCGATGACCCCTGTCATAGAAAAGCCAGGATCGAGTGTTTGGGCGGCTTCGAGGCCGCGCGCGAGGAGTCCGGCAGCGATCAGCAGCACCATGCAGACGGAGACCTGCGCGACCACCAGCGAATTTCGCAGCATTCCACGCGATAGGCGGGCGCCGGCGAATCCGGAGCCTTCTTCTTTGAGAGCCGAAACCAGGTCGGGCCGCGTCGCCTGAAGCGCAGGCAATAAGCCGAAGACGATTCCGGTGATCGCGGAGATAGCGACGGCGTATCCGAGAACGCGGAGGTCCGGCGTAAGATTCAACGCAAGGGGCGGAGTTCCCGCGGGAAGATTCGACAGCACGACCTTATAGAGTGCGTCGAAAGTCCAGAAGGCCAGAACCGATCCCAGCGCGCCGCCTGTGAGCGAAATCAGCATGCTTTCGGTGAGCAACTGGCGGACAAGCCTTCCGCGACTGGCTCCAGCGGAGAGGCGGATCGCAATCTCCTTTTGGCGTGCGGCGGCACGAGCGAGCAGGAGATTCGCGACGTTGGCGCACGCGATCAGCAGGACCAACCCCACGGCGAGCAACGCGACAGCGCCTCCGGCAAGAACGATGGTGCGAGCCTCGGGTTCGCCCAGGAAGGTGGCCGTATCGACGGAGAGACTCGTCGTACGACCCGGGTAAGACTGATCGATGCGTCCGGCGATCACGGCGAGATTGGCGTGGGCGCGTGACTGGGAGACGCCGGGCTTCAAGCGCCCGACCATCTCGAGCCAGCTCCAGTTAGCCTCGGAAAACATATTGTCTCCCGGGATCAGAGTTTTCTGCATGGCAACGGGCGCCCAATAGCTGCTGGGCGTGACGCCGGTGCCCCCGAAATCCGCAGGGCCGATTCCGACGACGGTGAAGGCGCGCCGGTTGAGCAAAATGGTGGACCCGACGACACTGGGATCGGAGTGAAATTGCGCGTCCCAAAAGGCATGGGACAAAATCGCGACGGGAGCCGCGTCCGGCTTGGCGCATTCTTCGGCCGTGAATTCGCGGCCCAGAACGGGGATTCGGCCGAGGACGGCAAAGTAGTTGCACGAGACAACCTGGCCTTCAATGCGGCGCGCGTCCGCGCCTCCGAGCGAGGCGGCGGCGTTGGCGGAAACGGCGAGGCCGCTAAAAACGTGGTTATTGTCGCGGTAATTCAGATACTCGGGATACGAGAAGTAGCTGGTCGAGCCGCTGACATTGCGGCCGACCTTCCCACGGAACGATTGATAAATGCCGACCACTTTGCCGGCATCGGCCACCGGCAGAGGCCGCAGCGCGATGGCATTCAGGATGGTGAAGATACCGGTGTTGACTCCGATACCGAACGCGAGCGCAAGCACGGCCACGATGGCGAAGCTCGGACTTTTGCGAAGTGTTCGGACGGAGTAGCGGACGTCCTGCCAGAGATCTGAGAATAGCGTCATGGAATTGCCTCCTGGGGATTCGGGAATCTCGCGAAAGCGCGGACTAAGCGTGCTGAGAGTCTGACGCCAGAACCAAGAAGGGGAGCGGCCATCGTTGTGAAATTCTTCGAAAAGGTCTCCGGCGATGCACTCGTAATTTGCTCTCGAAAGGCGCAGACGGAGCAGCAGGCAGGCGAGCCGCGGTGGAGTTCTCATATTCATACCTTTTGAAGATCGAGGCCTTCGAGCATGAGCGCGAGCGCTTTTTGGGACTGCTTGACAGCTTTCAGACCGAGGGGCTCAACGCGGAAGAAGCGCTTGGAGCGTCCGCCGCGCTCCGCCGTGGGCTCGGCGAAACGGGAAGTGACGTAGCCTTTGGCCTCCAGGCGGTCGAGCGTGCTGTACAGGGCTCCGACGGAGACGGCGCGAGTGGTGCGGTACTCGATCTCGTGGCGGATCGGGACGCCATAAGCGGTCTTTCCGAGACGAAGGACAGCGAGCAGAACGATCTGCTCAAACTCACCGAGGAATTCGCGAGAGGGCATATGTTCTACAGTGTAGACTATGAGGACCCGTGTGTCCAGATGTGGCGCACGCACGAGTGTGTGCCGCGTCGACCCTCGTGTCGATGCTGGCAGGGCCGGGTTCGTCGCGATTTAGTAGGATTCGTCCACAGGAGAATGTGGACGCGACGCCTTAATCCTTAATCTCAGAATGCCCCGGATGCGGCACCACGAAATTCGATATCGCCCTCCGCGACTTGATGTATAGGAACATCGCTTCCAGGTCGTGATCGGTCAGGTTGGTATAGGCGATAAACGGCATCAGCGTAAATCGCTCCGGCCCCACCTTCGGTAATGCAGCGTCCTTGTACTGACGAAAACTGTGCATGCGATCGCGGAAACGGATAAAATCCCATTTCCCGATGCCCGTGTCGTTATCCGGTGTGATGTTGGGGCTGATCACCGATCCCTGGGGCATCGCAAACAAGCGCCCGCCGGCGTAGCGCATCGACGCGTCCGCCTGGCCGCGCTTCTGCGGCGTATGGCACTCCTCACAGCCGGCGATAGACACCACATACTCGCCGTAAATCTCCCCTCCGTCCAGATCGACGGGAGGAATCGCCTTCGTTACCGGCGCCGGCACGCCTTTCACCAGCATCGAAACGGGGAAGGTGATGTTGCTGCGCGGCACATAGTTTCGAATCGCCGGCAGCGTGTTCATATATGCCACCAGGGATTGCACGTCGGCATCGCTCAGAAACCGGTAACCGGGATACGGCATCAGCGGAAACAGCATGTGGCCGTCTTTGGAAATCCCCTCGCGAATCGCCCGGATCTTTTCTCCGTCGGTCCATCCGCCGATGCCCGTTTCCTTGTCGGGGGTAATATTGGGGGCGTTCACTTGTCCGGGCAAACCTTCTAGCGGAAGCAAAGCACCCTTGCCCCGCGCGCCGGCCACCACTGGTCCACCCAGCCGCGAGAAATCGCGCTCGGAGTGGCAGCCATCGCAATCGAGCAGCGCCGTGAACAGGTACTCGCCACGCTCTATTGTTTGCGGCGTCACAACGACGGTAATCTTCGAGGGCGGCTGGCTGGCGGGACGGCGCACCAGTAAATATAGAAACGCACAAAGCAGCAGGATGGGAATGGCAATCAATACGCGCTTGAAGAATCGTTTCGTACGTCGTTTTATTCTCATGTGACATCCTCGAAAAAAATTGTCCTTGGGTGGTGGCGTGGGCTTCAGCCCGCGGCGACGGCTTCAGCCGGCGTGCTTTGTTGCAATTTCATAGTGTACGCGTAACTTTGCTCAAAGTGCGCGGCCGGTCCGGATCGATTCCCTTCCACGCCGCCAGCGACGCGGCGAAGATTTGCGCGGGAATGACGTAAGGAATCGGTGTGTACAATTCAGCCGGCAGCCTGGCCGGAATCACGATCGCACGCGGATTCGATGCGATCGCTTCCTTGTTGCTGCGATCGGTAAAGATCAGTGTCTCCGCTTTCAGCGCCTCCAGCCGTCCGATCATGTCGCGCATGCCCTCCCAGGTCACGCCGGAGGGCGTGAATAAGAACATGGGAAACGACCGCTCCACCATCGCAATCGGCCCATGTAGAAAATCGGCGGTTGAAAACCGCTCCGCGACAACGTAGCACGTCTCCATCATCTTCAGCGCGAACTCGAACGCATTCGCATAGTTGAGCCCGCGTCCCACCACGATCGCGCGTTCCATGAAACGATACCGCTCCGCGCGCGCCGTGATTTCCGGTTCGAGTTCCAGGGCGTTCGCCGTCCAGTCCGGAACTCTTTTCAGATCGTCGATGCGGATCTTCGCCCCTAGCGCCTGCGCCAGAAGATACAGCAGCATCACTTGCCCGGTGTAAGTTTTCGTCGCCGCCACGCTGCGCTCGCGCTTCGTTCTCACCAGGAACACATGCCCGGCAAGTTTCGCGAGAGAACTCTTCGGCTCATTCGTAATACCGACGGTGAGAGCCCCCTGTTCGCGTGCGCGCTCCAGAACAAGGTTCGTATCGGTCGATTCTCCCGACTGCGAAATAGCGACGATGATGGCCTCCTTAAGATTTAATTTAGCGTTATAAAGCGTATATAAGGACGGCGCCGCCAGCGAAACTGGGATTCCGGTGGTGATTTCAAGTAGATAGCGGCCCAGTTGCGCCGCATTATCGGAGGTTCCGCGGGCCGCTAAAATGATGAGTTTCGGGCGCTTTTTCGCGATTTCCCGCGCCAGTCCCGCCGCCGGCTTCAAGCCTAGACGCAAGGTGCGTTCGAGCGCCTCCGGTTGTTCGCGGATCTCCTCCATCATCTTCGACATACCTGTTATGCTAACGGATCATGACACGAATTTGTCTGGTTTTCGCAACCGCTATTTCGCTTTTTGCCCAGGGCCCTTATAAGGTGACTAAAACCGCTAAAGTGGGGGGAACAGGCGGGTTTGACTACGTTTACGCCGATGCCGCGGGGCGCAGGCTGTACATTCCGCGCACCGGCAATCCAGGGGCGCGCATCACGGTGTTCAACCTCGATACGCTTGAGCCGGTGGGCGAGATTCCTGAGACAAGCGCTCGCGGCGCCGCGGTCGATCCCAAGTCGAATCATGGCTTTGTCACCAGCAAACCCGTCGTGATGTTCGACACAAAGACGCTCGCGGTGATCAAAAAAATCGACGTCGAAGGCGGTCCCGACGGCATCTTATTCGATCCGTTCAACGAGCGCACGTACATTTGGAGCCATAGCGCACCGAATGCGACCGTTATTAGCTCAAAAGATGGGTCCGTCGTGGGAACGATCGACCTCGGCGGCGCGCCGGAGCAGGCGGTGACGGATGGTAAAGGCCATATTTACGTGGACATAGAGGATAAAGACAACGTTGCGGTGGTCGATGCGAAGACGATGGCGGTGACGGGTCATTACGATTTGGGCGGAAAAGGCGGAACGTGCGCGGGACTGGCGATGGATGTTAAGAATGAGATTCTTTTCGTCGCTTGCCGGAAGCCGGCAATGATGGTGATGATGAGCGCCAAGGACGGCAAAATCATCGATGCGCTTCCGCTGGGCGGGGGCACGGATGGCGCGGTTTTCAATCCGAAGACCATGGAAGCCTTTAGTTCACAGGGAGATGGCACTCTCACGGTCATCAAGGAAAACAGTCCGACCAGTTTCGTGGTGGAGCAAACAGTGACGACTCCGGTGCGCGCGAAAACGCTGACGCTGGATAGCAAGACGAATCAAATCCTGCTGATCACCGCCGAGTACACCCCGGCGCCGCCGCCTCCTCCCGGAGGAGGTCGCGGAGGGCGGGGCCAGATGGTGCCGGACACGTTTTCGATTGTGGTGGTGGGGAAATAAGGGTCCTTAAATCGCCTTAAATGGTCAGAAACGAGGCTCGTGGAAGCCTTAAACGACTATAATCTTCACGCGAAGATCAAGCGGCGGCCCTTAGGCTTTGGAACCGGATCGCCAAACTCTTTCGCGGTGTCGATCCAAAGGCTGATCGCTTCCTGAGAACTCGCGAGCGCGGCCTCCTGTGTAGGGCCGTGCGCGGAGCAGCCAGGAAGTTCTGGTGCCTCCGCGATGAAGGCTTGATCTTCGTCGCTCCAAAAGATGATGACTTCGTATTTGTTCATTCGACATCTCCAAGTTTATATCTCAATAGAACCGCCCGCACCTGCCTCACCTGGTAGAGCTTCGCGTGATTGCCTTCCCGCTGTAAGTTGATTCGCTCCTCCACCCCCGCCTTGCGAAAGAGATGATGACTGCCTCTCACCCGTTTCTCAAAGCGCAGGCTCTCCAACAAGGCGCACAGATCGTCAAACCGAATTGTCGCATCGGCCCTTCCGCTCAATAGCTGCCGCAGAGTCTTTGTTGTGCCCACCCGTTCAGTTTACTGCGCTCACAATTCGAAGAGGCGCCTGAAAAGGCCGGTTGCGGCCAAGATTGGCCGCCCCACAAGACTGCAAATCGTATACACTCGATTGATTCAGGAGAATTGCAACATTGTCTATTTTACGATCCGTATTTCTTGGTCTTGCGCTCGCTCCAGTGGCGCTTCCTCAGTCGACTTATTCGGAGATGCAGTGGCGCTCGATTGGGCCGCCTCGGGCGGGGCGCGCTCGGGCGCTGGCGGGGGTGCCTAGTCAGCCTAACGTTTTTTACATTGGCTTCGACAATGGCGGCGTGTGGAGGTCGACTGATTTTGGGTCGACGTGGGTGCCTCTGTTCGACAACCAGCCGACGGGATCGATTGGGGCGATCGCGGTAGCTCCTTCGGACCCGAATGTCATTTACGTTGGCTCGGGCGCGGGCATTATCCGGCCCGATCTGGCGACGGGCGACGGGATGTACAAGTCGACCGATGCGGGCAAGACCTGGACACATTTGGGGCTGCGCGATTCGCAGATGATTGCCGATGTCGAGGTCGATCCTTCGAATCCGAACCGGCTGTTTGTGGCGGCGCTGGGACATCCTTACGGGCCAAATGCGGAGCGCGGAATTTTCCGGTCGACGGACGGCGGAGCCTCGTTCCAGAAGGTCCTCTATGAGGACGAGTACACCAGCGGCAACGATGTGCGGATCGACCCGAAAGATCCCAACACGGTTTACGCGGCGCTGTGGCAGCAGCAGGAGGGATTTTTCGAGAATGGCAAGTTCGGCGGCACCGATGGAGGGATTTTTAAATCCACCGACGGCGGAACGACTTGGAAGAAACTGACTATCGGCTTGCCGGCGATTGGCGAGGCCAATCTCGCAATTTCGCTTAGCAATCCGAAGACGCTTTACGCTTCAGTTGCGGCGGTTGCCGCGGGGGGCGGTGGTGGGCGCGGACGCGGAGGGCGCGGAGGCGAGGCTGCTCCTGCCGCTCCGGCCGCTGGCGGTCGTGGAAGGCGCGGGGCCGGAGAAACGATCGCCCTTTATAAGACGACCGATGGGGGAGAACATTGGTTCCTGGCGACCGAAGATCCGCGCATTGCCGAGATGGGTTCGACGCGTCATGCGCCGGATGCGCGGCCTTTGGGACGCATCGGCGGAGGCGATTTGAATACCATCACGATCGACCCGCGCAACGAGAACGTGGTTTACAGTTGCTCGACCGTATTCTGGCGGACGGAGGACGGCGGGCTGACATGGACGGCGGTGCGCGGCGCGCCGGGCGGGGACGATTATCAGAAGAGCTGGGTGAATCCCGTTTTTCCGCAGATCATTTTGCTGGTGAGCGATCAGGGTGGCGTGGTTTCGGCCAATCGCGGCGAATCGTGGAGCAACTGGTACAACCAGCCGACGGCGGCGATGTATCACGTGACAGCCGACAACGCGTTTCCTTACCGCTTGTGCAGCGGGCAGCAGGATTCTGGGTCGGCGTGCGTCGACAGCCGCGGGATGGATGGAGAGATTACATTTCACGACTGGCATCCGGCGGGAATCGAAGAGTACGGCTATGCCGCGCCCGATCCGAAGAATCCAAACCTGGTTTACGGCGGGAAGGTGACGGTTTACGATCGCGTCACTTCTCAAAGAGGAAACGTGGGACCCGGTGGAGGGCGCGGCGCGGTTCCGAATCCGAACGAACCGGTGGCGCGGACGGTGCGCACGCAGCCGCTGAACTGGTCGCCGAAAGATCCCAACGTTCTTTTCTATGCGACGCAAATGGTCTGGAGGACCAGCAACGCGGGGCATAACTGGACGGCGATCAGCAACGATTTGACGCGCGGGGCGAAGTGGGACGCGCCTGCGAACGCGGGCAAGTATGCGTCGACGGTGACTCCTGTGGAGATGGGGTCGATTACCGCGCTCGCGCCGTCACCGCTCGACGTAAATGTGCTGTGGGCGGGGACCGGGGATGGGCTGATTCAAGTGACCATGGACGGCGGCAAAAAATGGAGCAACGTCACGCCGCCTGAGATGAAAGCGTGGACGCGCATCTTCAATATGGACGCGGGGCACTTCGATACGAAGACGGCGTATGCGGCGGCGAACACGCTGCGGCTCGACGACATGAATCCGCACTTGTGGCGCACACACGACGGCGGAAAAACGTGGACCGAGATCGACAAAGGGATCGACGGCGGCGCGGTGACCAACTCGATTCGCGAAGATCCGCGCAAGAAGGGGCTGCTGTATGCGTCGACCGATACGCAAGTGTGGGTGTCATTCGACGACGGCGACAACTGGCGTTCGCTGCGGCTGAACATGCCTGCGATTTCGGTGCGCGATATTGAGGTGAAAGACGACGCGTCGTGCATGTGCTCCGATCTGGTGGCGGGGACGCATGGGCGGGGGTTCTGGATTCTCGACAATCTGACTCCTCTGCGGCAGGAGGCCGAGGCAAGGGCGGCGACGGGCGCTTATCTGTTCAAGCCGGCGACGGGAATCCGGATTCGGTTTGGAACCAACGATCCTACACCGTGGCCTCCGGAAATGCAGGCGGGGGAGAATCCACCGCCGGGGGCGATTGTCGATTATTATTTACCGTCGGCAACCGGCGAGGTGAAGCTGGAGTTTCTCAACGCGCAGGGAAAAGTGTTGCGCACGTATTCGAGCACCGACAAGGTCATGAGTCCCGATCCGGCGGTCGATCCGGTGGCGTATAACAAGATTTGCCAACAGAAGCCGACTGAACCCGATTGCAGTTTGCCGCTGTATTGGCCGGCGCCGCAGCAGGTTTTGAAAACCAGCGCAGGGATGCACCGGTTCAGTTGGGATATGCATTACGATCCAATCCCTGGTGGCGGCGGTGGTGGTCGCGGAGGCGGCGGGGGCGCGGCGGTTCCGCATCGCACTTATGCGGGGGTCAACTCGCCTTGGGTGGCTCCGGGAACGTACACAGTTCGATTGACGGCGAACGGCGCGAGCTCGACGCAGCCGATCGTTATCAAGATGGACCCGCGGGTGAAGATTACGCCGGAGGTGACGCAGATTTTCACGCTCACGATGAAGATAGAGGATGAAGCGCATCATGCGGTGGCGGCTTACAAAGAAGCGCGAGAGATGGTGGAGAAGCTGAAGGCCCGTCCACAGTCGGCGGCGAATGACGCGCTGGTTAAGAAGGTGGAGGAGATCGCGCCTGCGCCGGTGGAAGCGCCTGCCGGGGGAGGAGGGCGCGGGGGGCGTGGAGGCGGCGCGGAACCGGCTCCGCCGGCGAATCTTTCTACGATCGCTGGGCAGATGATCGCGGCGGTGCAGGGGATGCAGGCCGCGGAGATGGCTCCTACGGTAATCGAGCTTGCCGCTTGTAGTCGGGAAGAGGCGGCTTATACGGCTTTGATGGCTAAGTGGGCGGGGATTAAGGCGGGGGTGAAGTAGGGGGCGCGAAAAGCCGCCTCAAAAGGGCGGCTGCCGCCAATAATGGCCGCCCCACAAGAGCGCCGATTGACAATCGGCGCGCAGGTGCCATCCTGCCCCACGAGCGAGGGACTGGCAGTCTATTCGTAGCGGAGGGCTCGGATCGGGTCGATGCGGCTGGCTCTTAGGGCGGGGATGTAGCCGGCGGCACAGGCGATTACGGCCAAGCCGACGGCTGCCATTATCAGGGTCGCGGGATCGTTGGGCGTGATTCCGAAAAGCTGGCTTCTGACGAAGCGGGTCAGCGCCAAGGCGGCGGGCACGCCGATGCCTACGCCGAGGCCGACCAGGATCAGCACTTCTTTCATGACCATCCAGACCACTTTGCTTTGCGCCGCGCCGAGGGCCATGCGGATTCCGATTTCGCGGGTGCGCCGCGCGACGGTGTACGCCATAACGCCGTAGAGCCCGATGGTGGCGAGCAGGGTCGCGAGGAAACCGAAGACGGCGGAGAGGCTGGCGATGAGACGCTCGGTCGAAAGAGAATTGCTGATTTGCTCCTCGGTGGTTCGCATGGCATAGATGGGCAGAGCGGGATCGAGCTCGCGGACTTTGGCGCGGACGGCGGAAAATAGCTGATTGGGATCGAGTGTAGTGCGTAGATAGACCGTCATGCCACCCGTGTAACGGTCGGCGAGATACGGCTCGAAGGCCTGTTCCGGAATATCGTCGCGAAGGTTGGTGTATTTAACGTCCTTCACGACGCCGATGATCTCCATATCGAGCTTGGTTCCGGGGTCGATACCGTAGCCGACGTGGCGGCCGATGGCGCTGCGGCCGGTAAAATATTTTTTAGCGAACGTCTCATTGACGATGATCTCGGCGGGCGAATAGTCGTCTTCATTGCGCGGCGGAATGCCTTTGCGATGCAGCACCTGCTGCGTGTCCTTGTCTGTGAAGTCGCGCCCAGCGACGATCGGTATGCCCATGGTGGCGAAGTAGTTCGGGCTGATCTGGTTCATGTACGGCTCAGGATTCGCGCCCGCGCGGGGCGGTGTGTAGCCTTCAACAGTGGCGGAGTTGTCCCACTCGTTGTCTTCCAAAATGCGCACGGCGGCCAGTCCCACCGATTGCACGCCCGGCAGGGTGCCCAGCGACGCGGTTAGTTGACGATAGAAGAGCTTGGTACGCTCCGGCGTGTAGGCGTTCAACGTGGGATCGATTTGAAATCCGATCAGGCGTTCGGCGGGAAATCCCGGCCCGAGAGCGCGCAGGTTGCTGAGGCTCTTCACAAAGAGGCCGGCGCCGATCAGCAACAAAAGAGAAAGGGTCACCTGCGCGGCGACGAGCGCTTTTCTGAGAGCGGAGTTGCCTCCGCCGACGACTGCGCCCGCTTGATCCTTCAGTGTGGGAGCGACGTCGGGATTGGTGGCCTGCAAGGCCGGGGCGAGCCCGAACAGCAGACCGGTGAACAGGGTGACCGCGAGGGTGAAGAGCAGAATGCGCAGGTCCGGGGTGGTGGCGAGTTTCAGTCCCTGCGAATCGGAATGCAGGTACGCGGCCATCAGAAGCCGATCGGCCCAGAGAGCGAACAGAATGCCGGCGGTCGCGCCCAGAAATGCCATCAGCAGGCTTTCCGTCAGGAGTTGCGAAATAATGCGCGAGCGGCCGGCGCCCATCGCGAGGCGGATGGCCATTTCCTTGTAACGGCCGGTGGCGCGAGCGAGCAGGAGGTTCGCCAGATTGGCGCAGGCGATCAGAAGGACAGTGCCGGTGATGGCCATCAGCACCCAGAGCGGCGTGGTGAGCCCCTGACGCAGATACGATCGTCCTTGCGAGCCTGGCAGGACATCGATAATGTTCTTGAGAAATTCCTGACGCGTGAAGGCCGACGCGGTGCTGAAGGCGGGCTCCAGCACCTCCAGCTCCAGCATCGCGTGCATGATGAGTTGCAACGCGGCTTTTGCCTGAGCGGCGGTGACGCCGGGCTTCAATCGTCCAAAGGCGTTTACCCAGCGGGTGCGGCGATCTTTCAGAAAATCCTTGTTTTGCGGCATGAGATCCGGCTGCATCATGACGGGAACAAAAATTTTCGCCGCGTTGCCGAGCTCGACTCCGTCGAAACCCTGCTGCGCGACTCCGACAATCGCCATGCTATGGCCGTTCACGATGACGTTTTTGCCGATTACTTGCGGGTCCGCGGCGAAGCGCGTTTTCCAAAAGTCGTAGCTGAGGACTGCGACGGGATGGCCGCTGGGAGCGCCATCGTCATTTTCGTTAAAGACGCGCCCGAGCGCGGCGCCGACGCCCAGGCCCGGGAAATAAGTGCCGGAAACCAGTTCCGCGTGGGTCAGTTCGGTGTGGCCGTCGAAATTGAGGCTGACTTCGCGGATGAAGCGGCAGAACATGACGGCGAAGACCTGGTTGCGATCCTGAAAATCGCGATACATGGGATAGGAGATCGCGTTGCCGCCCCAATTGCTGCCGTAATGGCGTCCTTTCATGGTGAGCAGCGTGAGATCCTGGGCGTTCTTTACGGGCAGGAGGCGCAGAAGGATCTGGTCGAGCAGCGTGAAAATCGCGGTGTTGGCACCGATGCCGAGGGCTAGCGACAGGATCGCGACCGCCGTGAATACGGGAGCCTTACGGAGGGAACGGAAGGCGTAGCGCAGATCGCCCCAGAGATTGCTCATGGTTTCAATACCGGCGATCCGCGGATCGGTTACAAGGGTCGAAATAATAGCAGATCCAGGCTGAATGTCACGCGCGACGCTTCCGGGGGCCTGGTCTGCAGGGGCCGGTAGATCGAATGGAGAACATCGCGGACGGCGTCGGCATCGAGGCCGGCAACGGTGGTGATGGCGCGCTGGTCGATGAGCTGGAAGTCGCCGGCGAAGGTCTCGATGGTGCGCGCCGTGCGATCGCGACCGGCGCCGCGGAGTTCGAGAAGATCGCCGGGGGAGGGGATCGCGATCAGGAGGCGCCCGTCGTTGGACACAACGCGGCGGAACTCGGCGGGATTCATTCGCCCGGTAATCGACAGGACGAGAGAGAATGAGCGATCGGCGAACGGCAAGAGGAGATCGGCATTGGCGACGATCCAGTCGCAGGCGGGATACCGGCGCGCGGCGGCATCGATGGCGGCGGTCGAGATGTCGACGCCGTGGGCATCGAAACCACTCTCGCGGGCGAGCGAGCCGAGATAAAAACCGTCGCCACAGCCGGCATCGAGAACGACGTCCTCGGGTTTCGCGGCCAGGATATTCGCGATCCCGCGCAATAGAGGCTCCGTTACGCCGAGGTCGTGGAGACGTCTGCGCCCGGCCACGGCGTCGGCGGTATCGCCCGGCTGCTCCGACCGGCGGTCCTGGGGCTGGAGAAGATTGACGTATCCGCTACGGGCGACGTCGAAGGAGTGGCCGCGCGCGCAGACCAAACGCTTCTCTTCGCGAATAAGCGCGAGGCGGCAATCGCGGACCGGACAGCGAAGCATTCAGGTTTTCTTGACGCCGAAGCGGCGGCCGATAATCATCTTTACGATAAGATGATCGGTCGCGCCGGTCATGCCGACGCCTACGCCGAAGTTGAACTCCCAATCCTTACTGAAATTGAGATCGGTCACGGCGAAGATTTGCTGCATCTGGTCGCGCAGAGGATCGAAACCCGTCACCGGACCGACGGACCCGTAATACTCGAATCCGGCATTAAAGATCTTCGTCACGTCGTAACCCACTTTGACGTTTGGCGAAAAGACCAGGCCCTGGCGAACGGAAGGACCGTGAAAGGAACGGTCCAGCGTGGGATTGAAATCCAGATACAGCTTGCCGATGGTCTTATCGATAATCGGGCGGATCTCGAGCGTAAAGGTATCGGGCGAATAGACCGCGCGCTGGTACCCGGCCTCGAGCGACAGGCTGACGCCCACCGGCCATTTCCAATCTTCAGGAACGCGCACGCGGGGGCGGATATGATCGCCCACCCATTGCCAGCCGACGCGCGAATCCGCGCTGGTGAAGACGTAGAATCCCAGCTCAAACCAATCGTTGAAGCCGTGCGTGATCTCGACCGTCTCGTGCAATTGATGCTCGGTGGGGTACATGCCGTCGACCACCGCTTTGACGCCCATGAAGGTGAAGTTGCTATGAAGCTCCACCATGGTGTTTCCCGGCGCGACCAGGTCGGAGCCGTAAACCTGAATCTCATAACTGCCCTGGGCGTGCGCGATTCCGGCACAGAGAGCGATAGCCGCAAGAAGACCCTTCATTGTGACTAGTTTTGCACGAACTCGGGCGTCGACACACTCTACTAGTTCACGCTCAAGGTCTTCTTCAGCCATGCGATCATTTCCGGTTTCCAGTGCTGCATCCCCGGCTCGCGCCAGCTCGACATGCCGTGGCCGCCTCCTTCGACCGTGATCAGCTCGCAGGAGACTCCCACTCTATGCATCGCTTCGCACATCGCAGGCGATTGATCGAACGGCACCTGATCGTCCTTGGTCCCGTGGATGCATAAAAACGGAGGCATGCCTTTGTGAACCGCGGCAATCGGCGCCAAAGTCCACAGCTTGGCGAGGCCGGCTTCATCAAGAACGTCGACGCCGAAGAAATGTATGCCGCCGCCGTTCGACGCGTGGCGGTTGATGCTGGTCATATTAAAACGCTCCGGGTGATCGCGCCGCTCCAATGCGACTTTTCCGTAATCGACGGGCCCATAAAAATCCACCACGACCGCGATTTTAGTTTTTGGGGTCTCATGCGTGCCGGCGTAGTTGACCAGCAGGCCTCCGGCCGATTCGCCGATGAGCGCGATCTTCGAAACGTCCAAGCGGTACTTGTTGGAGTTGGCCTTCACCCAGCGAATCGCGGCGCCGACGTCTTCCCGCGCGTCGACAAATTTGAATTCGGGCGCCATCCGGTAATCGATGCTGAACCACGCGAACCCAGCGTTGGCAAGAGGCTCGAACAAAGGACGCGGGTTGGTGCTCTTGCTGCCTTCGTCGAATCCTCCCCCGTGGATAAGGATCGCGGCGGGAAACGGTCCCGGTCCATCGGGAACATGGAGGTCCAGCTGCAGCGCTTTGGAACCAGGATGCCCATATTCGACGTCATGTTGGTCTACTGCCGCTGCCAGGGCGGTCGTACAGGCAAGCGCTAGAACGAGTGTGAATTTCATTGGCATTTTATTCTATATTGCCAGGGACCGCGTCACTATGCACAAGGGCTTCGAAGTTACTGAATGGTCATGCGGAAGCGGCCGGTGGTGGTCAGGACCTGCTGCGTCTTGTCGTACTCGATGCGGGTACGGGTGAGTTGCTCATCGCGGATCTGGCGCATTCCTTCCTGCACTAATCCAAGCACAACATACCAGCCGATACCGCCCACCAGGATCGGCTTGATCAAGCCCAATGCGCCTTCAAAGCGCAACAGGGGGGAGTTCCAGAACATATGCAGCAGAACGGGGACAAAGAAGGTGCGCAGGAATCGCGGATCGAAGAACATGCCGATGCGGAGCGGGTTAGCGCCTTTGACGCGCCACAATGCGCCAGCGGCAATCGCGCTCCAGGCGACATGCATGAAGGGCGCGTAGTAGGAGCGGCGATGGATGAGTGTGATCATGCCGTCGTAGCCGATGAAGAGCGCGTGGCTCACCAGTTTCTCGATCGCCTCGCCGTTCGGATTGCGCAAATAATAACTGAAAAAGCTATCGAAGAATCCGTCACGGAAGGCGTAGCCGGCGGTTTCAAAGGCGCCGAAGCCGCCGCCGATGGCCGCACCGAATACCAGGCCGTTCAAAATGTATTTATATTTTGTGTTGCGAACTACCAGCACGACGGTAAGCAGTTTCCCGGTTTCCTCACATATCCCCGCGCTGGCCGCGCCGAGCCAGTCCAGATGAGCCACGTCGAAGGCGATCAGGCTGACGGCGAGCGAAATAACACCACCCAGGCAGACCAGGGTGAGGACCATATGGAAGCTGATGTTGCGCGGCGTGTTGAGCTCCCAGAACAGAAAAACCGTCGCCAGCGGAACCACCAGGGAGCCCATGATAATCAAGCCGGGCACGATACGCGCATTGTTCGAAATATCGAACATCTCATAGAAGATGAAGTAGACTACCGCCATGAAAATCAGCACGCGCATGAAGAACCATGGCTTGGGCCAGCCGGTTTGCACATCGTCGATATGCGGAGTGGTTTTTGGAGTGCCGACGATTAAGTAATCCTCCAGCTCCCCTGGCTTGCGCCCCTTAAACACTTCTGAAAACATAGCGGTGAGGCTGAAGCCTTCGAGCTTATCGGTGCTGGTGAGCTTCGCCAGGCGCGCGCCAAGCGTTCCGAGCAGGTTGGTGAGCTCGACAGGAGCAGTGCCAACCTGCCAGGTGGACGCGCCTAACTGGAACTGCTGGCCGTTGGAAAGCGTCCCATTGGTGACATCGGCGCCGGCCACCCGTAGCTTCGATCCGCCGAAGGTGCGGAAGTGCAACACATTCCTTTGCCAGGAAAGCACGACGTGATTTTCGGCGACCTGCGGATCGTTCTGGCCGATGCCGGAGACGCGGCCGAGCGACACCTCAGCCATGCTGATCATATAGGCTTTCCCGGAATCGGGTCCGGAGATGCATTGGACTTTGATGGCGTACGTGGGCGGCTCCGGTGCCGCTTTGACCATAGCGCCGGGTGCGGGTGCGGGCACCTGCGGCTTCAGAAGATGAGCGAGAGCGACGGAGGCCGGGCTCCAGGTCTGCCATCCGGCTTGCGCCACCTGCGCGGTTCCACTGAGGGCTCCAGCCTGAATGAGCTTGGCGATGTCGGCGGAAAATACGGGCCCGCGTGTCTCCTGTCCATCCAGGTAATACCATTGGTCGACCAGATTGTCGGGTAGGTTGTGGGTGGAATCCGCCATTGCGATATTTTACGGGATTGGAGGGCGATAATGTTACGATGCCACCGGAATTGAAGTCAGACAGGAAAATCGAACCTGAGCCGCGCTGGCCGACGGCTGTGGCGATGATCGCGATCGGAGGGCTTTTCTACGCGCTGCCTTCGGCGATGACCGTGGGTCCGGACTGGCTGGTGCTGGTGCTGGTCGCGGCACTGATGGTGCCGGCGATGTTCTTTCATCGCGCGGGAATGCATCGCGCGAACCAGATAGCGGGCTACCTGGCGCAAGGCGTGGTGACGCTATCCCTGGCCGGGTCCCTGGTGATGCTGGTGCTGCGGCTGCCCGGCAAGAAGGATTCGCCTGCGGAGCTGTTGCGGGCCGCGGCGGCGCTGTGGGTTTCGAACATGCTGGTGTTCGCGTCGTGGTACTGGAGGCTCGACGCGGGAGGGCCGAATCAGCGCGACCTGGTGCGCTCGCACACCGACGGGGCGTTTCTTTTTCCGCAAATGGTGCTGGATCCGGAGTTGCGAAAAGAAATGGGCGAGGATGAGTGGCGGCCGGGATTCGTCGACTATTTATTCCTGGCGTTCAATACCAGCACGGCGTTTTCGCCAACCGATGTGCCGGTATTATCGCGATGGGCGAAAGTGCTGATGATGCTGCAATCGGCGATTTCGCTGACAGCGATCGCGATTTTGGCGGCGAGGGCGGTGAATATTTTGTGATCTGTGCCGCCTACTGCGCCAGATACTGGCCGGTGTAGGATTCTTTGACCTTCGCGATGTGCTCCGGCGTGCCTTCGGCGACGATGCGTCCGCCGCCGCTGCCGCCTTCGGGGCCCAGGTCGATGACCCAGTCGGCGTGGCGAATCACTTCCATGTTGTGTTCGATGATGAGGATGCTGCCGCCGTTGCGCAGAAGGCGCTCGAACGCGTCGAGAAGCTTGGCGATATCGTCGAAATGCAGGCCCGTGGTGGGCTCGTCGAAGATGTAGAGCGTGCCCTCACTGGAAGATTGCGCCAGATGAGCGGCCAGTTTCACGCGCTGCGCTTCCCCGCCCGACAGCGTGGTCGCCGATTGGCCGAGGCGCAAATACCCGAGGCCGACATCGACCAGAACTTTCAGTTTCTGCACCAGGCGAGGCGTCGACGAGAAGAACGTCGCTGCCTCCTTCACCGTGAGCTGCAGAACTTCGTGAATGTTCAGGCCCTGATAATGCACGTCGAGGACGCTCTGCTTGAAGCGCGTGCCCTTGCAATCCTCGCACACCAGTTCGACATCGGCGAGGAACTGCATTTCAACCGTCACCGTGCCATCGCCCTGGCACGTTTCGCAGCGGCCTCCGGGGATGTTGAATGAAAAATGGCCAGGCGTGAAGCCGCGGCGGTCGGCTTCGGTGGTGGATGAGAACAGCTCACGGATGATGTCGAACGCCTTGATATAGGTGACCGGATTTGAGCGCGGCGTGCGGCCGATGGGGGATTGATCGACGAGGATGACCTGCGTCAACAGCTCCGCGCGCTCGACCTTGCGGCAGGTTAACTTTTCCGGTGCGAGGCCCCACGCTTCGGCCTCATCGGCAGGCTGCGGCGCTTGCCGGTCCATTCGCTTGGCGAGCGACTTATAAATGACGTCGTGCACCAGTGTCGATTTGCCGGAACCGGATACACCGGTGACGGCGACCATCATGTTCAAGGGAATCGAGACGTCAATTCCCTTAAGGTTGTTGGCCTGCGCGCCCAGGAAGCGAATGATGCGCTTGGGGTTGATTTTACGATGCTCGGTGAAGTGCGAGGTCTTGAGGTCGCCTCGCAAATAGCGCGAGGTGAGCGACATCTCGCCATCCTGCATGAGTTTCGCGAAGGATCCTTCGAAGATGACGCGCCCCCCGGTTTCACCGGCGCCGGGACCCAAATCGACAATGTGATCGGCGGCGCGCATGACCTCGGGATCGTGCTCGACGACGATGATGGTGTTGCCGATGTCGCACAGATCCTTCATGATTCCTATCAGGCGCGCGGTGTCCCGGCTGTGCAGGCCAATCGACGGCTCATCCAGCACGTAGCACGCGCCGACCAGACGCGAGCCGAGGCACGTCGCGAGCTGGATGCGCTGCGCTTCCCCGCCCGACAGCGTCGCCGACATGCGATCCAACGTGAGGTATTCGAGGCCCACATCGTTGAGAAACTTCAGGCGCTGCTGAATCTCGACCAGAACTTTTTCAGCAATCTGCGTTTCCTCGGGAGACAGGCGCAGGCCATCAAAAAACGTCTTCGCTTCGGCGATGTTCATGCGTACCAGCTCCGCCAGGTTCTTTTCGCCGACCCTGATATAGAGCGCTTCGGGACGCAGGCGGGAGCCGCCGCAATCGGGACACGTGGTGTAGCCGCGATAACGGCTCATGAAGACGCGAACGTGGACTTTGTACTTTTTCTTTTCCACCTCGCGGAAGAAGCGGCGGACATGGTCGAACACCAGCGCGCGCTCGTCATTGGAGAGCTCAAGAAACGGAACAGTGGTGCGAACTTTTGTTTTTACGGCTTGCCGGAACTCGGCCATGTACCAGGTATATTGCGGCTTGGTCCACGGGTCGACCGCGCCCTGCGCGATGGAGATCGATTTATCCGGGATCACCAGGTCCATGTCGTAATCGATGGTATTGCCGAAACCCTGACAGCGCTTACAGGCGCCGAAAGGATTGTTGAAACTGAACAGGCTCGGCTCCGGGGTCAGGAACTCGATGCCGCAACGTTTGCAGGCGAATTTCTCGTTGAACTTAATGGCTTCGCCGTCGCCCGCGGGTTCGAAAATCACCTCGCCGGCTTCTCGATAGCAAATTTCAACTGTATCGACGAGGCGCTGGCGCATCTCGGGCGAAATGACCAGCCGGTCGACCAAAGCGAAGACTGGCTTGCTGAAATCGACATCGAGCAGCGACTCCGGCGTGGAGAATTCGTACACGCGCGTCTCTTGATAGAGCCGGTTGAAGCCTTTCTTGCGAAGCTCGAAGAGGCGGTCTCGCAGGACTTCGTTATTTTTTTCCCGCGCGATGGGGAACAGAGCGTACCAGCGCGATCCCGCGGGAAGCATCAGCATTTTCGAGGCAATCTGATCGACCGTATCGCGCTCGACGAAGATGCCGCAGTTCGGACAATACGTGCGGCCGGCACGAGCCCAGAGGAGACGCAGAAAATCGTACAACTCGGTCGAGGTCGCCACAGTCGAACGCGGATTGCGCGTGGTATTTTTCTGGCGAATGGCCACGGGGGGCGCGATGCCGTCAATCTCGTCGACGTCGGGCTTTTCCATGCGCTCCAGAAATTGGCGGGCATAGGCGGAGAGAGATTCGACGTAGCGGCGCTGCCCTTCGGCGTAGATCGTGTCGAAAGCGAGCGACGATTTGCCCGAGCCGGACACACCGGTCAAGACCGTCAATCGCTCATGAGGGATGTCGAGCGAGACGTTCTTCAGGTTATGGACGCGTGCGCCTCTGATCTTAATGGACTCGGACATTGAACTGAGATGGGGGGCTTTCCTCTAGTATAAAGGGTTGGACGCGACGCTCATTCGGCGCAAGCTGGCCCGCTGGTACGATCGCGAGAAACGCTCGCTGCCGTGGCGGGAAACTTTGGACCCATACGCAATCTGGATATCGGAAATCATGCTGCAACAGACGCGCGTGGCGGCGGTGATTCCCTATTACGAGCGGTTTTTGACGCGCTTTCCTCACCCGGCGGCTCTGGCGGACGCATCTGAAGAGGAAGTGCTGACGCTATGGAGCGGGCTGGGATATTATTCACGCGCTCGTAATTTGCAAAAAGGCGCGCGGCAGATCGTCGAGCTAGGATCATTTCCGCGGACTCACGAGGGAATTCGCGCGTTGCATGGAGTGGGAGACTATACGGCGGCGGCGGTGGCGAGCATCGCCTTCGGGCTCCCCCATGCGGTGGTCGACGGAAATGTGCGAAGGGTCGCCGCGCGGATCGGCAACGGCAAGCGAGATGCGCGGGAAATTGCGGATCTGCTGCTGGACCGCAAGAACCCGTCGCGATCGAATCAGGCGGTGATGGAACTGGGAGCGGTGGTCTGCGTGCCTCGCGATCCGCTCTGCGGCGAATGTCCGATCGCCGCGCACTGCGAGGCTCAAAAACATGCGACGCAGAACGATCTGCCGGACAAGCGAGCGAAGCCGGCCACAATTCACCTGAAACGAATCCTGCTGGTGATCCATCATAAGGATAAGGTCCTGTTGACTCCAAGCGCTCGCGTCGCGGGGTTCTGGGATCTGCCGGAGCCATTTGAGGGCGCCCGCATCGGCGTCAAGCTGGGCGAGTTTCGGCACTCGATTACCCATCACAGCTATCGGTTTACGGTCCATGAGGCCTTAGTGCGCACCGTCCCCGAGGGGTATCGGTGGTTCAATTGCGAGAAAATTGATGAAATTCCATTAAGCACCACAGCAAAAAAGGGATTGCGGTGTTCAACAAGCTATGAGCAACCGGGGAAGCGTTAAGATCTGGCTAACCGTGGGAGCCTTCTCAGTTTTGGTGCCGCTTGCAATCCTTGCATATGAATACGGTCCGAACCCTCGATATACCGCGGCGCCTGGCGACGACCCCCTGGCGTGTGCGACCAGCAGTTGCCACGTCGGAACCGGGTTAAACGCGGGCGGCGGGGGCGTGACAGCCACGTTTTCGAGCGGGACGACCTACACTCCAGGCGGCGCGCCGATCACAATCACCGTCAGCGTCACGGATCCCGCTAATAAACACTTTGGGTTCCAGATGACGGCGCGGCCGGAGAGCGACCTTAGCAACGGGCAAGCCGGGGACTTCAAGGCCGGCGCTAACCAGTTGGTCATCTGCGACGACAACAGTACAAAAGGTTCGAAAGGCTGTCCCAACAGCTTCCCGGTCGAGTTTATTGAGCACGCGTACCCGCAAGGATCGCAGGTGAGCACGACTCCTTACACGTTCACCTGGACACCTCCCGCGACCAACATTGGCAATGTGCATTTCTATGTCGCTGGCAACGCTGTGAACGGAAACCTTCAAAACACGGGCGACCACGTCTACACGCACAGCTACGTGCTGACTCCCGCCGTCGCGGGTTTCACCTGCACCAACACCGTCGCACCGGTGATTACTTTTGTCGATTCAGCAAGCGGTTACGGGGGATACTCCTATTTCGCATCCGGCACCTGGCTTGAGATTAAAGGCACCAACCTGGCCGACCCCGCCGACCCGCGCATGTCGTCCGCGAGTCCCGGCCAGTGGACTTCTGCGGACTTCAATGGATCGAACGCGCCGACATTGCTCGATGGCATCGGCGTCAGCGTCAACGGCAAGCCCGCCTATGTCTGGTATCTCTCCCCCGGCCAGCTCAACGTGCAAGCGCCGGAGGACACCGCCATCGGCAATGTCGCGATCACGGTCACCAACTGCAAAGCGACCAGTTCGCCCTTCATGTTCACAAGGCAAGCTCTCGCGCCAGGTTTCCTCGCGCCGCCGAATTACACCGCGAACGGCACGCAGTATATGGTAGCCACCTTTAACTCCGACGGCGCCTACGTATTGAACACCAGCACCGGCGCCTCGTTCGGACTCAACAGCAGGCCGGCGAAACCGGGCGATTTGATTATCGCGTACGGCATCGGATTTGGCGACGTGACTCCTTCGATCCTGCCGGGCATCATTGTCGGGGCAGGCAATGCTCTGGTCAATCCGATCACAGTTTCCTTCGGATCGACCCCAACGCAAGCACTCGCGTATTCCGGACTGGCCGGAGGATTCGTCGGACTCTACGAGTTTTACATTACGGTTCCGAATGTAGCCAACGGCGATTACCAGATCAACGTGACCCAGAACGGGACCACCGTGCCGCAGACGATGTTCCTCACCGTCCACAACTAGGTCACACGCCGCGCTTATCGCCCCATAAATCGATGTGCAGGCGCGGGCTGTAGCGGAACCGCTCGCGCTTGCAGACCTCGACGATCCAGGCCGCGCGCTCATAGATCGTCTCGGCCGATGTGCCTTCGGCCATCAGCAAAACCCGGCTGCGATCGGCGTTCGTCTCCTCGAGTATCGTTTTGATTTCCTGTAAGTCTTCCGGAGCGGAGACGACGAACTTCAGTTGATACGCGTACTCGCTCATCAGCTTCTTGAGCACCTCGGGCTGATACCGCAGACGGTCGTGCTGCGCCGCCCACCGTCCTCCTTCGCGCTTATGCGGAGTCGAGTTGGCGAGCTTGGGACTGATACTCATCAGATCGCACGTGACAGGCGTCGAGACCGTTCCCGCCGTCTCGATGGTGATGTGCATCCCGTTTTCCTTTAACCTCTGAGTCAACAGGCCGATCATGGGCGCGATCATTGGTTCGCCGCCCGTCACCACCACGTGCGTCGGCCATTCGCGCCGCACCTCGCCGAGAAGGGTCCCGAGCATCATCTCATCGCCTTCCGGCTCCCAGGACGCGTACGGTGTGTCGCACCATTTGCAGCGCAGGTTGCACCCGCTGAGGCGCACGAACACACTGGGAACGCCCACCAGCATCCCTTCGCCTTGCAGCGAGTAGAAAATTTCGGCGACGTTCAGTCTCGATATGCCAGCGGGTCCGGAATCCCCGCCTCCGAAAAACCCTTCCGGCGCAGAAGACATGACTCGCATTGTCCGCACGGTCGCCCTCCCTCCTCCGGATCATAGCAACTGTGCGTCAATGCGAAGTCGAGACCGACCCCCGCGCCCAGCCGAACGATACCGGCTTTATTCAATTGCGCGAGCGGCGTGTGAATACGCAGCAGCGTACAGCGTTCGACGCCAGCCTTTGTGGCGAGGTTGGCCATCTGTTCAAAGGATGCGATGAACTCGGGCCGGCAGTCGGGATAACCGGAATAATCGATGGCATTGACGCCAATAAAAATATCGGAGGATTCCAGCACCTCCGCCCACGCCATCGCGAAGGATAGAAAAATCGTGTTGCGCGCGGGTACGTACGTGATGGGGATGCCAGTGCCGATTTCGTCGACCGAATGATGCTTTGGGACCGTCAGATCGGCGGTCAAAGCGCTCGCGCCAAACACCCGGAGATCGATCTTCGCGACCTTATGCTCGGTTACGTGAAAATATTTCGCAACACGCGCGGCAGCGGAAAGTTCAATCGCATGGCGTTGTCCATAGTCGAACGAAAGCGCGTAGCAATCGAATCCGTCGCGTCGCGCGACGCCGAGGCAGGTAGCCGAATCGAGCCCGCCGCTGAGCAGACAAACCGCTTTCCTCATCTTTATGTAGGGCGCGTTTTCGGCAGAGCCAGCGTCAGGAAAAATCCAATCAGCGGAAAGACAGTCAGCCCGCTCATCGTGGTCTGCATCGAAAAGCGGTCTGACAGGAATCCAATCAGCGGAATGAAAATCATTCCGGCGATGCCCCATGCGAAGCCCATCATCAGCGAACTGACGGTGCCCGCTTGCCCCGGTGCGAGGTCCTGCGCCATCACGACATTCACCGGAATCGTGAACAGCAGGATCAATCCGCTCAATGCAAGTCCCGCCATCGATGCGAGTCCATGTCCGAAGAAAAACAGCGCGAGAAACGGCACGCAGCCCAGCATCGATATCATGATCACGCGCCGTCCGCCGAACTTGTCCGCGAAGTGGCCTCCGGCAAATCCTCCAGCCGCGCCCGCCACCTGAAACATCGTCAACGCGGAGGCCGCTTCGATGAGGGAAAAGCCCCGCTCGCGATGCAGATAGAGCGGCAGCAATTGTCCAAAGACGATTTGCACGGCGGATCGCAACACAACTAACAGATGCAGAATCACCAGCGGCTTTCGCACCGCGCGTAACGCTGCGAAGTCGATTCTCCCGCGCGGCGCGCCCGCCAGATGCGCCGGTTGCCGCAACCACGCGATCAGGACAATCGTCACGACCACGCCCGGAATCGCCGCCAGGTAACTCCGTTCCGGGCCTACCCATTGAAACACCGACGCGAAATAGGTTGGCCCGATCGCGAGACCCAGCGTTCCGGCGCTGATAAACACCGCCATCCACTTGCCACGATTCGAAGAAATTCCCAGCGTCGCCCAGGCGGATGCTTGCGGATGAAACGACGCGATGCCAACGCCGCCGAGGAATACCAGCGCCGCCGCGCTCGCGAAATTCCATGACAATCCCACCAGCGAAATGAAAATCCCGGCCATCGCCGGCGCCAGCACGGAAAACATTCTGGAGTGAAAACGATCCGAAAGAAATCCGTATGCCGGCTGCACGAACGATCCGGAAAATACCATCACAGCGCCGAGCAACCCGGCCTGCGTCAGCGTCAGGCCCAGCTTATCGACCAGCAGCGGTTGAAATGCGCCGATCGCGCCGGAGTACATATCGATCGCGAAATGTCCGATGGAGAACAACAGCAGCGCGAACAATCCCGGGCGCAGCAGTGCGCTCGGGCGTAGCGCGGGCGGCTCCAGAACACTCGGCTGGGGACTCATGAATCCTTCATTGTAACGTGGGTGCTAGATCAGGTGATATCATCGTCCGTTCAACCACCTATGGCCTCTCAACATCGACCCTTCGTCCCCGAAAACGTGAAGATGAAGGAACTGACGTTGCGCGCGGTCCTGCTGGGACTCGTGATGACGGTGATCCTGGGCGCGGCCAACGCCTACCTCGGCTTGCACGCGGGCATGACGATCGCGGCCACCTATCCCGCGGCCGTCATTGGCATGGCGGTGCTGCGCGGGTTTAAAGGAACCGTGCTCGAAGAGAACATCGCGCGCACAGCGGGCTCCATCGGCGAATCGGTGGCGGCGGGCGCGATCTTCACCCTTCCCGCGTTCGTCATCGCCGGCTCCTGGACCTCGTTCGACCCCGCGCACGCCTATTGGAAATCGACGGCGTTGATGACCATCGGCAGCGTGCTGGGCGTGTTGTTCGTATCGCTGGTGCGGCGCGCGCTGGTTGAAGATCCCGAGCTGCCCTTCCCCGAATCGGTAGCGGCCGCGGAGATTCACAAGGCTGGACAGCGCGGAGCGGACGCGGCAAAATATCTTTTCTGGACCATGGGCATCGGGACCCTGGTGCAGGCCCTGGGCGAGCTGAAGCTATACGCCGTCGATAAGGATTTCATTCTTCGCATTGGGCAGCTAGGCAAGAGCGTCGTCCGTCTGGGTCCCATCGGAAGCACCAAGCTTCTCCAAACTGGAGCCATTTCGACCATCGCGGCCCCGACGGTGAGCCCCGCGTACCTCGGCGTCGGCTACGTCATTGGACCCGAGCTAGCCGCGCTCAATTTTTCCGGCAGCGTTCTCGCCTGGGGATTGCTGGTGCCGTTATTCATGTATTTTCTCGGCCCACAGTTGCAGAATTTCATCCCGGCTGGAACTGGCGCCCAGGCATTAGACGCCGGATGGGCGGCGCAGGCTGCGGCCGTGTGGCGCTACATCGTGCGTCCCATCGCAGTCGGCGGCATGATGGTGGGCGCCGCTTTCACACTTTTCAAGATGCGCAAAAACCTGACGTCGAGCCTCGGCCGCGCGCTCTCCGAAGTGCGTCATGGATCGCCGCCACTCGAATCGATGGCACGCACCGAGCGCTACATGTCCGCGAAAACCGTGTTCGGTCTGATCGCCATTGTCTTCGCATTGATGATCGGCCTCTACATTTATGTATCCGGTCTGGTGATGGCCGGAATTGTCGCTGCGATCGTCATGTTGATCGTTGGATTTTTCTTCGCCACTGTTTCTGGAAACCTGGTCGGCGTCATCGGATCGTCGAACAATCCGGTTTCAGGATTGACGCTTTCGACATTGATCATCGCGGCAGTATTAATGGTCGCGCTGGGAGTCGGAGGTCCCGGAGGAGTTGCGGTGGTCCTCGCCGTCGCCGCGGTGGTGTGCGTTTCCTCGGCCGTCGCCGGCGAATTGTTGCAGGACTTCAAAGCCGGATACCTGCTCGGCGGCACGCCTCGTTCCATCCAGATCGTCGAGCTGATCGCCGTCGTCGTGGCCAGCTCCGTCATGTATTATCCGCTCTACGTGCTCCAGATCGCGAACATCAAGAGCGGCGGCACGGGATTCGGCGATCCGAAACTCGCCGCACCGCAGGCGGGATTAATGGCCGCGCTCGCGCAAGGAATCGTCGGCGGCGATATGGCATGGCCGCTGGTCATCGCCGGAATGGCGTTCGGCATCGCGATGATCATGTTCAAAGTGCGCAGTCCGATGCTGGTCGCGGTGGGGATGTATCTGCCCTTTCCCACTACGTTCGCGATTTTTGTCGGAGGCATTCTGCGCTGGATCACGGACCAATTAAGCCTTCGCGCCGGAAACAACGAGGCACAGCGCATTCGCGTGGAGAGTGTCGGCGTGCTCGCCGCCAGCGGCTTGATCGCGGGCGAAGCTCTAACGGGATTGGTCTTCGCGTGGTTCAAATATAAAGATGTTCCGGTCCACGAATTCTTCGCCGACCCTTCCTATCTGGCTGGATTCGCCGTGCTGCTGGCGTTGTCGTTCATCATGGTCCGCTTGCCCCTCGCGAAAGCGGGCCGCCCTGAAGATCCCGCTCCTCCAGCCGCCATGATGTAACGCCAAGGTTGCAATGAAGCCGTCATGCCGGACTGCTAAAGTAAAAGATTGTCGCGGATCAGCTCCTCATCGCCCTCAAATTCAACTGATAATGTACGCTGGACTCAGCTATATCTCGGCCTCGGATTCACCACACTCGCCACGCTGATTCTGGAGCTGTCGCTCACGCGAATTTTTTCCGTCGTCTTCTATTACCACCTCGCGTTCCTCGCGATTTCGATCGCCCTCTTCGGACTCGGCGCGGGTGGTGTGTTCTCCTACGTCGTTTCCGCGCGCCCCGGCAGTCTCTATGTAAAATTGGGCGCGCTCGCAATGGCCAACAGCCTGTGCGTGGTGGCGTCGCTGTGGTTCATCCTGTCGCGGCCGGCCAACCCCGGAAACTTCGTGCTCGCCGCGGTATATTTTGCCAGCGCCCTGCCGTTTTTTTTCGCCGGAACCGTTGTCTCTATCGCCATCTCCGAGGCAATCGACCGCGTCGATCGCGCTTATTTCTTCGACCTCGCCGGCGCCGCCGCGGGCTGCCTTCTGCTCATCCCTTTTCTCGAGTTGTTCGGCGGACCCAACACTCTCATCGCGGCCTGCGTGCTCTTCGCCATCTCCGCCGCCATCTGGTTCAATCAAGCCGGAGCGTCCCGCCTCCGCGCGACGGCGGTCCTCGTGTCGCTGCTCCTGGTCGGCCTGATGGTGGTCAACGGGAAGAGCGGCCGCCTGCTCGATATTCACGTCGCCAAGGGTCTGGCCCTGCCGCACGAAGATTTCGTTGCCTGGAACGGCATTTCACGTATCGGAGTTTCTCAAACCCCCGGCGGATGGAGCATCGTGATCGATGCCGACGCGGCCACCGGCATCTCTCCTTACGACTTTGACAATCTCGCCCCGCGGGATCGCGCTCAGCTCCTTCATCAAGGCCCCGGATTTCCCTACGCGATGCGCCCTGGCGCGACGGCCCTCATCATCGGGCCCGGCGGCGGCTACGACGTCGCGCGCGCGCTAGCCTCCGGCAGCCGCGATATTACCGCCGTCGAAATCAACCCGATTATCGCCAACGATGTGATGCGCGACAAGTTCGCGAAGGAGAGTCACTACATTTATTCGCGTCCCGGCGTGGACCTGCATATTGAAGACGGCCGTTCCTTCGTGCGCGGCAGCGACCGGAAATATCAGGTGCTCCAGGCAACCCTGGTCGATACCTGGGCCTCCACCGCCGCCGGCGCATTCGCCCTCAGCGAAAATAATCTCTACACCACCGATGCCTTCACCGACTATCTGGCGCACCTCACCGACGATGGAGTGCTCGCGTTCACCCGCTGGGGATTCGACCCTCCCCGTGAATCGCTTCGCCTGATCTCGCTCGCCATCGCCGCTCTGCCGCGCGCCGGCGAGACAGACCCCGCCCGTCACGTGATGGTCGTGCGCGAAGACACCGCGAAACTCAAGGGATGGGGCGCCCTCGATACCGTGCTGATCTCTCGCAAACCATTTTCCGATGCGGACATCACCCGTGCCCGTCAACTCATCGCCGATGGACATCTCGACGAGATTTATCTTCCCGGCGACGCTCCGAAAAATGCCTTCGGCCAACTATTGACCGCCGCCGATCCGGCCGTTTTCTGGCGCGATTATCCTTTCGACGTCTCGCCCGTCAGCGACGACCGTCCCTTCTTTTTCTACACCGTCCAGCCGCGCGATCTCTGGAATTACATCGCCACCGCGAACCGCGCCAGTGAGGATTTCAAGGTGAATCGCGCCGTCCCGCTGCTCTTCGGCCTGATGGCCGTAAGCTTATGCGCCACCGCGCTGATTCTGTTTCTCCCTCGCCTGCTCCTCGGTACGCGTCTCCCGAAACAGAAAGGGATCTTTACGTTCTTGTGGTATTTCATCTGCCTCGGCGCCGGATACATTCTGATTCAAGTCGCTCTCATCCAGAAATTCGTTCTGCTCCTCGGCCATCCCACGTACGCGCTCGTCGTCATCATTTTCTCGATGCTGGTCGCAAGCGGCGTGGGGAGCTATTTCAGCCGCCGTGTGATTGCCGACGATGACGGTCGTCTCGCGCGCCTGCTCGCCGCCATCGCGGTTCTTGTCACCGCGCTCGCCTTCGGCGCACGGCCCCTCACTGAAGCCGCGGCGGCGTGGCCTCTCCCGGCGAAAATGTTGATCACGGTGCTCGCAATCGCGCCCGCCGCTTTTCTGATGGGCATGCCCTTCCCCACTGGTCTGCGCCGCCTCGAACACCGCCATCCGCCATCGGTCCGTTGGGCTTGGTCGCTAAACGCCGCGGCCAGCGTACTCGGCTCCGCGGGCGCGATCTTCTTGGCGATCTACATCGGTCTGCGCGCCACCCTTCTGGTCGGCGGAGCGCTCTACCTGGGCGCTCTTCTCGTCATCCTCGCCACCAAGAATCTAACGCGCGACGCTCGTCCGTAACGTCCCACCCGCCCCAGTCTTCAAAAACTCCAGAAACTCCGCCGTGCTGGTAGTCCGATGATCGAAAGACGCCACCACTTTTTCATCCGCATCGAGCAGCGCGTAATAAGGAATCGCCACCGTCGCGAATTTCTGATCCTGCACCTTCTGATTCGCCTCCGACGCGGCATCCGTGCCGTCCGTATACAACTCCACCAGCACCAGATCCTTCAATGCAGTCGCGATCTCAGGCCTCGGGAACATGTTCGCCTTCATCCAGTGGCAGTTGGTGCACGCGTAGCCGGTGAAGCTCACCAGCACCAGCTTATTCTCCGACCTCGCCCGATCCAGCGCCTCGCGATACTGATTCTTCATCCACGCCGGTCCAGCGTCGGCCGCGGAGCGTCCGCCAATTCCGCCGCCCGTTGTTGCCGCCGGAACAAACGCGTCCAATTCGCCCAGCGGCGCGCCGAACATCCCCGGCAATAAGCTGAATGCGAAGATCAGGAACGCGCTCGCGATCAGTAATCGCGGAATGCCGAGCGTTTCCCCTTCTTCGACGCCCTCCAGTTTTAACAGTCCCAACAGGTATAACCCCGCCATCGCGAACAGCACGAACCACGCCGCCAGGAATCGTTCCCGCGTCAGCCAATTCAACTGCAACACCTGGTCGATGTTGGCCGCGTACTTCAGCATGATCGCGAGCAGCGCGAACCCCATCACCGTCTTCACCCGCGCCAGCCAACCCCCGCTCCTCGGCAGCTTCTTTAAATAGGATGGAAATGCCGCCAGGAAGAAAAACGGAAATGCCAGCCCCGTCGCGAAGCTCGCCATCCCCAGTACCGGCTGCGCCCCCTTCATCTGTACCGACGCCGCGAGCAGACTCCCCACAAACGGCCCCACGCATGCGAACGAAGTGAGCGAAAATGTCAGCCCCATCAGCAGCGTTCCGATGTACCCGCCCCTTCGCGACGCCGCATCGAGCTTGGTCAGTAAACTCGACGGCAGAGTAATTTCGAACGCCCCCAGCAAGCTCAGCGCGAACGCCGCGAATACGATCGCAATGAATCCGTTCACCCATGGATTCGACGCCAGTTGCACCACCCCGAACGGACCCACCGCCGCCGTGACGCCCAATCCCAGCGCGCAAAACAGCACGATAATCCCCAGCGAGAACACCACCGCTTGCATGATCCCCCCGCGTCCGTTCAGGAAAAACGAGACCGTGATCGGGATCATCGGAAACACGCAAGGAGTGAAGATCGACGCCAACCCAAGTCCGAACGCGGTAAGTAAAAACGCGCCCATTCCCTCCGACGACGTCTTCTGCGCCTTCACCGGAGCCGCGGTATCGATATATCCCGCCGGAGCCGCAAACGGCGCGACCACAGGCGCAGCCGCATCTACCATCAATGTAAATGACGCCTGCTTCGTCTTCGGTGGCAGGCACCGCTTCGCATCGCACACCGCATAACGAACCTGCGCCGTGATCTCGAGCGTCCCCGCCGCCGCATCCTTCTTCACTTCATAAGGAATAAGAAAGGTGGCTTCCTTTTCGTAAAACTGAGCCTTCGCCCCCAGCACCTCGTCATACTTCTCCTCCGGCTTAGGCTGAAAAACATGGGCCGCCGCATCCCCGACCTTGATCGTGACAGGAATAGTCGGCGGCGGAGTAGTGACCGAATAAATGTGCCACCCTTCATCGATCTTCGCCGTCAACCGCAGCGGAATTGTAGCCCCCGGCGCAGCCTTCAGAACATCGGAACCAAGCGTCCACTCAACAGGATTCAGAGCCCCAAAGCACACCACACCCGTGACAAACACCAGAGCCGCGATTCTGACTCCTGACTCCTGACTCCTGACTCCTCTTCTCATGCCTTAGCCGATGCCGCTCGATCCAATTCCGCTTCAATTTTCTCGTTGATTTCGCCATCGGCGAACTCCGCCGCCACCCGGATCGCATTCTTGATCGCCGTCGGATTCGACCGCCCATGGCAAATGATATTGACGCCCTTCACTCCCAGCAGCGGCGCCCCGCCGTACTCCGAATAATCCACTCGTTTGCGGAAATCGAGAAATGCGTTGCGCGCCAGCACGGACCCGATCTTGCGCGTTACCGTAGCCGTCAGGGCTTCCTTCAGCATGGTGCGGATCATCTCGACCAGTCCCTCGCTCACCTTCAGCGCGACGTTGCCGATGAACCCGTCGCACACCACCACGTCCGCGATCCCCGAGTAAATGTCGCGACCCTCCACATTGCCGATGAAATTCAGCGGCAGCGCCTTCAGCAGCGGCGTAACCGCCCGCGTCAGCTCGTTGCCCTTATGCTCCTCCTCGCCAATCGACAGGAGCCCTACCCTTGGATTTGGATTGTGAAATATGATGCGCGAGTAGATTTCGCCCATCACGGCAAACTGCGCCAGCATCTCGGCCGAGGAATCGACGTTCGCGCCCACGTCTATAACGACGACGGGAGACCCCTTTACGGTAGGAAATGCCCCCGCCAGCGCTGGCCGGTCCACCCCGCGCACCATCCCCTGCACCATTTTCGCGGTAGCCATCGCCGCGGCCGTGTTGCCAGCCGATACCACGCCGTAAACTTCCCCCGCGCGCAGCAGCTTCGCCGCCACCCGTAAAGACGAGTCCCGCTTGGTGCGGATCGCCTTGGCGGATTCCTCCATCGTGATCACTTCGCTGGCGTGTTTGATGCGGATCGGCAGGTTCGCGGCCTCTGGATGCAGGTCGAGCTCCCTCCGTACCACGTCCTCCACTCCCACCAGGACCACCCCGATATTCAGTTCCGCGGCGGCAAGAATCGCGCCTTCAACCTCGGATTTGGGGGCATGATCGCCTCCCATGGCGTCTACCGCGATCGTTAGCATGGAAGGGGAGGATTGCTACTGCTCCATCACCTCGATCACTTCCCGGCCCTTGTATTTTCCGCAGTGCGGGCAAACGCGGTGCGGCAGTTTCGGCTCGTGGCAGCTCGGGCATTGCGCCAGGCTGGGTTTCACCAGCGAATCGTGCGCCCGGCGCATCGATGTCCGCCGCTTGGAATGTCGTCGTTTCGGATTCGGCATAAACTTAAGGATCAGGCCGGCGTCTTATTCTGACTCCTGACTCCTGACTCCTGTCTCCTTTATTAATTTCAGCGCCGCCCAGCGGTCGTCGGCCGTAGCCCCATGGCACGCGCACTTTTTCTGATTCCGATTCTGCCCGCACACTGGACAGATCCCCTTGCAATCTTCACTGCAAACCCTCTGCATCGGCAGCGTCAGCAGCACAAATTCCCGCAAAACGTCTTTGAGCTCTACTCCGTCGCCTTCGTAAAAGCCCATCTCCGCTTCACCCGCGTCGATCGCTTTCTCCTCGCCATACCCTTCCGTCACCGGACGATAGTACAGCTCAAAGTCCGCATCGATCGGACACGCCGCCGGTTCCAGGCAGCGGTCGCAATCCGCTTCCATTTGAACCGTCACATGCCCCTTCACCCGAATCTCGCCCAGCAGATCGATCACCAGCTCCGCAACTCCCGAAGCCTGCAACGGACCCGTTTGCCGCAGCTTGGGATCGAGAAACTCGATCACCCCCGGGTTGAGCGTCACATCGAAGGTACGCGCCTTTAGCTCTAGCTCACGTAAATGAAAGAACAAGGCAAACCTCTACCGGGTGAAAATCCAGTATATCAAGGCTTTCCCCCGTTCCGCCACCCCCGCCACCTTAAACCCCGTAGAACGGACGCCCTCGTCCGCGCCGGACCCCCTGGTCCGGCTCCGCGTTTTGAAGCAACACCCTTCCTCTCTGCTACATTTGATAAGACATGATCGTTGAGATCGATGGCGTTTCGCTCCATCTCGCTCACCCCGATGAGCTTTCCGTAACCTGGGTCGGCCAGGAGGAAGTCATGCGCCAACTCTTGGCCGCCTGGCTCGTCGTCGACCCGCAGGATCTCCCCATGAATCCCCGCCTCCTGGGCAAACCCGGCGTCGGGAAAACCACGCTAGCCTACGCCGCCGCCAAACGCCTTGGACGCGAAGTCTATATCCTCCAAGCCACCGTCGACACGCGCCCCGAGGACCTTCTCGTCACCCCCGTCATTGAAGGTCAATCCAAACTTCGCTACGTCGCCTCCTCCTTAGTAACAGCCATGCTCCGCGGCGGAATTGTGATTCTCGATGAAGGCAACCGCATGAGCGAGAAAAGCTGGGCCAGTCTCGCCCCTCTGCTCGACAATCGCCGCTACGTCGAATCGATCGTCGCCGGAATCAAGATCAAAGCCCATCCTCTGTTCCGCCTCGTCGCCACCATGAACGACGACGCGTCCACCTTCGATCTCCCCGAATACATCCACTCCCGCCTGCAACCTCAAATCCTGATCGATTTCCCGGAAAGACATGAGGAATTCGCCATATTAAAAGAGAATTTACCCTTCGGCGACGACCATATTCTCAATTATGTGACGGACTTCCTCCAGCAGGCGCACGTCGCCGATGAGCGCTATACCGCCCGCGACGGCGTCAATATCGCCCGTTTTGCCATGAAACTGGCGCGCCAGGCCGGAGCCGTGGTCGATCCCGAAATCCTCCGCGTCGCGATCGTGCAAACCCTCGGCGAAGAGGCCCTGCGGTATGTCTCTCGAAACTGAAATCCGCAGTCTCGAACGAGGCCGCTTTCGCTACTTCCCCGTCGTCCCCGGCCGCGTCGAATTCGCCGCCGCATTGCGAAAACTCCTGCTAGCCGATAAACCGCCGATTATCGCCGTCGAATTACCAGGCTTTTTGTCTGAGTTTTACCAACAAGCCCTGGATCGCCTCCCGCAAATGTCGGTAATCCTTTATATTCCCGACACCAATGACGACGATAATCCCGCCCTCTACGTCCCCGTCGAGCCCTCCGACCCCTTCACCGAAGCCCTCCGCACCGCGCAGGAGCTCAGCTCCGAAATTATTTTCTTAGAACCCGACTCCGCCGACCGCCCTCATCTGCCCGATACCTATCCCGATACCTACGCCGTCCGCCGCATCGGTCTCGAAAAATACATCGAGGCCTATCGCGTCTGGCCCCAGCCCCGCAACGACGATGTCACCGAGCACGCCAACGCCATGGCCTGGAAACTTCAGGGAGCCGATCCGTCCGCAAACGTCCTGGTCGTCGTTTCGCTCAACTTGCTCGACCCTCTTCTCGACGCCATGGAATCCCCGCAGGAGCCTCCTCCCCGCCATCCAAAACATTTCGACATTCAATTGTTGAATCCCCATCCCGACTGTCTCGCGGAAATCACCGTCGAATATCCCTACCTGCAAGAGCGCTACGAATTTTCGCGCCTTGACAATGAGGATGCTGAAGATCGCCTCGACCGTCCCAAAGCCCAGCTAGCCCTGCTGCGCGAGGCCGAAAAAAAATACCAGGAGTCGACCGGTGAAAAAATAGCGCATTGGATGCGCCGCCTGATCGCCCGCTACACCCGCAATCTCGCCCAAATGTCCGGTGACCTGGTCGCCAACGCCTACGACCTCGCCGTCGCCGCGCGCTCCGTCGTTGACGATAACTACGGTTGGGAAGTCTGGCAGATGGCCAATCGTTATCTCGCCCAGCACGAACACTCCGATATTGAAACCGTCCGCCTGACAGCTTCTGAAATTTGGATCAACACCAAGCGACTGCGCATCCGCCGCCGTCTTCCCCGCGCCAAGCAGCGCCTCAAGCCCACCGGCATCAAGCCCCGCAAGCGCGAAAAAACCCCCGGCGAATGGGCCAAACAAACCACCGGCGAAGCCATCTGCTCCTACCCGCCCGAGGATCTCTTAATCGAGGAATATGGCCGCTTCTTAAAAAAGAAAGCCAAAGCCTTGCTCTCCGAAGAGCGCGTCCGCGTCGAGCCCTTCACCACTTCGTTGCTCGACGGCATCGACCTCCGCGAGACTATCCGCAACTGGCATCAGCGGAAGATCTACGTCCGTCAAGCCGACCGCTTAGCCGGCGAAGTCGGCGCGGTCGTTCTCATCTTCGATGAAGACACCGGCGACCGTTATCAGTATCTAACCACCTGGCTCGGCGAGCATCAGAACGAATCGGACATGGCCTTCTACTCGACCTTTCCGTTCGATAACATCGTCGGCCCCGGCATCGGCCGCGCGGAATACGGAGGCCTTTTAATGACCCTTCCCCCGCGCCGCCTCTTCGACGTCTGGTCGGACGACGACTACCAGTTCGCCGAATCGAAACCCGAGCGTCTCCTGATGGCCGCCCTGGATTATTCCGTCGAACGCTTCGTAGTCTACGTAGCCGCCAAGCCCCCGCGCAGCATCTTCCGTTCGATCGCCTCGCACTTAGGCCGCAAAATCCTCTACGTCCCCATCGGCGCACTCTCCCCCACAAAAGTAAAACGCCTGAGAGTAGTTCACGTCCTGGACAGCTACGAGCGCCGCGCCGAAGCCAAAGACTACCTCTGGTAATCTCACCGGGCGGCTCTTAGTTCCGATCCCGCACCCCCGCCATCCGTCCCCCGAAATATCCGACCACCATCGCGAACACAAATACCATCGCCAGTTCCATCCCCCTCTATCGGCAAAAATATGGTCGAATAAGCCCTCTTACAATGCATTTTTCGACGACTTAAGCTCATTTAAGCCCCTCCGCCGAACGGCCAAGAGACGCGAGTGCCCCTTCCCGCCTACAATAAGTGAAAATGTGGATCGTCAGAATCGCCCTCGACCGGCCTTACACATTCATCGTCCTGACCCTGCTGATCCTCCTGATCAGCCCTCTGGTGATTCAGCGCACGCCCGTCGACATTTTCCCTAACGTGAACATTCCAGTGATCGTTGTCCTCTGGAATTACACCGGCCTCAGCGCCGAGGCGATGGAGCAGCGCGTTACGACGGTCTTTGAGCGCAACCTCACCACCACTGTCAACGACATGGAGCACAGCGAGTCTCAAACCTATAACGGTAAGAGCATAATCAAGATATTCTTCCATCCCAACGTGAAAATTGAGATGGCCATGGCGCAGATCGCCGCCCAGGGAGCCTCCGCCGTTCGCTTCATGCCGCCCGGCACAACGCCGCCCTTCATCCTGGTATATAACGCTTCCAGCGTTCCCATTGTCCAGCTCGCGCTTTCCGGAAAAGGGCTCTCCGAGCAGCAGCTATTCGACTTCGCCATCAACAACATCCGTACCTCACTCGCCACCGTGCAAGGCGCGTCGATTCCCTATCCCTACGGTGGCAAACAGCGCCAGGTGATGATCGATATCCGTCCCGATCTATTGCAAGCGAAGGGGCTTTCCCCAGCCGACGTAGTGAATGCCGTCAGCGTACAGAATCTGATCCTTCCATCGGGAACATCGAAAATCGGGCCTTTTGAATACGATGTCGATCTCAACAGCAGCCCGACCCGCGTCCAGGAACTGAACAACCTGCCGATCAGGGCGATCAACAATACGACCATTTATATTCATGATGTTGCGAATGTGCGCGACGGCTATTCGCCGCAAACCAACATCGTTCTGCGCGACGGCCAGCGCGGAGTTTTGATGACCATTATGAAGGTGGGCCAAACCTCGACTTTGGAAATTGTCAAAAACGTCCGCGAAGCACTCCCGGCCATCATGGCAACGCTTCCTAAGGAACTGAAAATAGAACCGATCGCCGATCAATCGATCTTCGTTCGCGCGGCTGTCAGCGGAGTTGTTCGGGAAGCGATTATCGCAGCGTGCCTCACCGCGGCGATGATTCTGCTGTTTCTCGGAAGCTGGCGCAGCACCGTGATCATCGCGGTTTCGATTCCTCTGTCGATCCTGGTTTCCATCTGCGTGATGAGCGCCCTCGGTGAAACCATCAACATCATGACGCTGGGCGGTTTAGCCCTCGCCGTCGGAATCCTGGTCGACGACGCGACGGTCGAAATTGAAAACATCCATCGAAATCTCGTCACCATTCCCGAAGTCGTGCCCGCGATTCTCGAAGGCGCGCGCCAGATCGCTGTGCCGGCGATGGTTTCGACCCTCTGCATCTGCATCGTGTTCCTGCCCATGTTTCTGCTCACCGGTGTGGCGCGCTATCTGTTCATTCCACTGGCCGAAGCGGTGGTGTTCGCGATGCTCGCGTCGTATCTTCTTTCACGCACGCTGGTTCCCACCATGGCGATGTATCTGTTCAAGCCGCATGTTCATGAGGAACCGTCCGCCTTCGAAAGATTGCTCGAGCGGACGCGCAATTCATTTAAAGAAATGCTGGCCGCTTGCATCGCCCATCGTGCTGTGTTTATTCCACTATTTTTGCTGGCGTGCGCTGTGACCGGATTCTTAGTCCCGTGGCTGGGCCAGGATTTCTTCCCCTCAACCGACGCCGGCCGTTTCAACCTGCACATGCGGACCAAAACCGCCACGCGTATTGAGGAATCGGCCCGGACCTCGACCGCCGTCGAGCAAGCGATTCGGCGCATCGTTCCAGCCAACGAAATCGCCAGTCTGATCAATAACATCGGACTTCCCTACAGCTCCATCAATATGTCGTACTCGACGTCGGCTCCCATCGGAACCATGGACACCGATATTCTGGTGACCCTCACCGAGAAGCACCAGCCGACCGACAACTACGTGAGGGAACTGCGCGAACGCCTCCCGCGCGAATTTCCCGGTGTGCTGTTTTATTTCACGCCGGCCGATATCGTCACTCAAATCTTGAACTTCGGACTTCCGGCGCCCATCGATATTCAAGTGACCAGCCAGAATTCGGAAGCGAGCCGGGAGTTTGCCACCAACCTGATGGCGCAGCTCAAATCCGTGCCCGGCACCGCCGACCTGCGCGTGCATCAGCCCTTCGATCAACCGAAGATTCATATCAACGTCGACCGCATCAAGGCGGTGGAGAGCGGATTCACGCAGCTCGACGTCGCCAATAGTGCTTTGATTTCTTTGAGTGGGAGTTCTCAGACGACTCCCGAATTCTGGCTCGATCCGCGCAACGGGGTCAGCTACAGCGTGGTGACGCAGACGCCCCAATTCGCGATTTCTTCGCTGAGCGATTTGCGAAACATTCCGATTTCGTCGGTCTCGGGAACAACATCGTCGGGCAGCGCGGCCAAGCCGGAAATTCTGGGCGACGTCGCCAGCATGAATCGCGGCTCCGGGCTGGCCGTGGTTTCGCATTACAACATCCAGCGCGTGGTCGACATTTTCGGGTCCGTCCAGGATCGCGATCTGGGGGCTGTCGGACACGATATCACGAAGATCGTCGATGCGAATCGCAAGTATCTGCCGCGCGGAATGAGGGTGCAGGTCCGGGGCCAATATGAGACGATGCAAAGCTCGTTCACCGGATTGCTGGGCGGCCTCGCGCTGGCGATTGTGCTGGTGTACGCGTTAATCGTGGTAAATTTCCAGTCCTGGCTGGATCCGTTCATCATTATTACCGCGCTGCCGGCGGCCTTGGCGGGAATTATCCTTTTCCTGTTCGCGACGCACACGACGGTCAGCGTTCCGGCGCTGATGGGCTCCATTATGAGCGTCGGCGTGGCGACGTCGAACAGCATTCTGGTAGTCAGCTTCGCGAGGGAGCGAATGGACGCGGGGGAGACACCGCAGCAGGCCGCACTCGATGCGGGCTTTGTCAGGTTTCGTCCGGTGCTGATGACCGCGCTCGCCATGATCATCGGCATGGTTCCCATGGCGCTCGGTCTGGGCGAGGGCGGCGAGCAGAACGCGCCTTTGGGACGCGCTGTGATCGGCGGTCTGGCTTTTGCGACGGCTGCTACGCTGTTCTTTGTACCCACGGTGTTCAGCGTCATGCACCGGCGCCCGGTGACTTCTTAAATGATCCGCTCTCTCAAAGTCGTCCTTATCATTGCCATCGCCTTACTGATCGTGGGCGCGGTGGTGATTCTCGGTATTCACTCGCGCATCAGCGCCGCGTCGGTGATCCGGGGGAGGACCCTCGAGCTGGCGATCCCTTCGGTCTCCGTGATCCATCCGAAGCGCGGCACTCTGACGGACGAGATCGCGCTTCCGGGCAATATTCAGGCGTTTCTCGACGCGCCGGTTTATGCGCGGACCAGCGGTTATTTGAAGAAGTGGTATACCGATATCGGCACGCGCGTGAAGACCGGACAACTGCTGGCGGAAATCGATTCGCCCGAGGTGGATCAGCAGCTTTCTCAGGGACAGGCACAGCTTTCCAACGCGCAGGCGACCCTGAAACTGGCCGAGATTACGATGAAGCGCTACCAGGGCATGTTGAAAGACGCGGTTCCCAAACAGGACGTGGATAACGCGGTGGGCGCGTATGAAGCCGATAAAGCGACTGTCGACTCGATGGCCGCCAATGTGAAGCACCTGGAACAGCTGGTAGGGTTCGAGAAAGTGTTCGCGCCCTTCGACGGCCTCATCACCGCGCGCAACACCGACGTCGGCCAACTGGTGAATGCGGGCAACGGCGGCGTAACGCAGGAGCTGTTCCGCATTTCTTCCACTTCGAAGCTCCGCATCTTTATCAGCGTTCCGCAGGCTTACGCGCAAGCCGCGGTTCCTGGCGTAAATGCCGAGCTGACGCTAACCGAATCGCCGGGCCGCCATTACATCGGCAAGGTAGCGCGAAATACGGGCATGATCGATCCCACCACGCGGACGCTGCTCACCGAAGTGGACATTGATAACGCATCCGGCCAACTGATGCCCGGAGCTTACGCCGAGGTTCATCTGAAGCTTCCCGCCGCAACGGCTGCGCTCGTCGTGCCGGTGACCGCGTTGATTTTTCGTGCCGACGGATTGCAGGTTGCAGTGGTGCGCGACGGAAACAGAGCGGAGATGGTCCACGTCACGCAAGGCCGCGATTTCGGGACCGAAGTAGAGATCACCAGCGGCATTACCGCGCAGGATTCGGTCATCATCAATACTCCGGATTCGCTGACGTCGGGGGCGACGGTGCGGGTGGAGGCGGCGGAGGGGCGGCCGTAGTAGCGGTTTGTATATACAATCTGCTACCATCGGCATGTGATCGTTTCCGCGTTCGATTGGGATGATGACAACATCGTTCACATTCAGCGGCATAACTTCAGCCCGGAAGAGGTTGAGGAGGTTTTCGCCGGCTCGCACAAGGTTCGGCGCGGCCGCGAGAGCAGATACATCGCCATGGGCGAGACGCTCGACGGGCGATTAGCGTTCGTGATATTCCGCCGCCTGCCCCGAGGCGTGGTGCGAGTGATTACAGCTCGGGATATGGAGGCAAATGAACGGCGGCTGTTCCGCCGCAAATAGGCAGGCAAAATGAAGAAAAAGCTTCCACACGCGAAAGCGCCACTTCCAAAATTAAAATCGGACCGGGCGGCGGCCGATTATTTCGAGCGCCACAGCCTCGCCGGTATATGGAATCAATTGCCCGAGGCGAAGCCGGTCAAGCTATCAGCCACGCTGGCAAAGAAGATTCGCGAGCGCCATGCGCATGCGAAGTCCCCCATCTCGCTTCGCCTGGAGCCGGAACAGATCGCGGCAGCGAAACACATCGCGGCGGCGAAATCAGTAGCTTATCAGACTCAACTTCGTATGTGGATCGCCGAAGGAATCCGGCGGGAGCGGAAGCGCGCATAACTTCTCCGCTCCAGCCGTCGCTTCCCGCGGGCTAGTATCCTGTTTCCGAAGTCCATTGACGGATGCTGTGACGTTGGGCGGTCCCCCAGGGCGGTCCCCCTGGACTGCGGCCGACGCCCCGTCGGCCTCCATCGTGAGCGCATGGCACAGCCGGACCAGGGGGTCCGGCGCGGACGAAGGCGTCCGCCCTACGCGAATTAGTATGCGAACTTCAGATACACGCCCACTAGGATGTTTTCGGCCGTCCGAAGCAGATCACATACCCGCTGTTGTCGATGATCTCGAAAGCTCGAAGGCCATCGCTGGTGTCGGCAAGCGGGCGGTGGATGGGGACGGCATTCGCGACGTACTCCGAATAAAGCGAGTCGGGATCGGAAGTGTGAACGTACGCATCCCAGCGCGCCCATTCATGGCGGGAATGATTTGGCTGGGGATGAATCTCAGGCGTGATGGTCTTGAGCATGATCATTACGCCGTCGCGCTGCACGATACCCCAGTAATCTTCGCCGTCTCCATTTCCCCCTCCCCTGTGGGTGATCTCAAAGCCCAGCTTGGAGCGATAAAAGTCGAAGCTTGCCTGGATATCGTCGACGACAAAAAAGGGTGCAATGGTGTTTAAAGTCGGCGCGTTTTGCATCCTATCACCATGGGTCTCTGTTTACCCCCTATCAAGACTGGCCGTTTGGCGAGAGATCATAATAATTCAGTTATCCAAGACAAGTCAATCGTTTAAATATAGGGGTTCGTAAACCGCTCTTTCACTAACTAAAGCGCGGTTATTGACCGTAGCCAAGGGCGCGTCTGGCCTCCGGCGTGTCGTCCAGGACACAGCGGAAACCGTAGATGTTTCCGGTCTTCTTGGTGGGATAGCGAATGGAAATGCGAAGATGATTCGACGGCTCGCTGTCCCAGGAGCCGCCGCGGGCGATGTGCTCGCTGCCGGAATCCGGTCCTTTGGGATCGATGGCCGGCGAGGTCTGATAGTAGCTGCTCCCATACCAGTCCTGAACCCATTCCCAGACGTTGCCGGCCAGATCGTACAGCCGGAACTTGGGACTCGGATCGAAGCTGCCGACGGGGGACGTATAGGGGAAAATATCGGCTCCCTTGGTACCCTCAAAGTTCGCTTTATCGCGGCTATTGGCGCTGTTCAGCGGGTAGATCTCATTGTCGATTCCGCCGCGCGCCGCGTATTCCCATTCCGCCTCGGTAGGTAAACGTCCGCCGGCCCACTCGCAGTAGGCTTGTGCGTCCTCCCATCGAACCAGGGAAATGGGATCCGTCTTTTGGCTCCGCTTTGAATCCCAACTGGGAGCTTCGGGCATCTTTCGTTTCTTCTTGTCCATCGCCACAAAGCGTTCGTAGCTGACGACCTCGACTTCCGTTTTTCCCATCCAGAATGCCTTGCTTAATTGAACCTTGTGCTGAGGCCTTTCATCCGGCTTACATCTCCTGTCCGCCGGCACGCATCCCATCAGGAAGCTGCCGGGCGGGATCCACACGTACTCCTCATGATCCCTGGTATTGTGCAACGGCACGCCGAGCGCCGGATCGGGTTTTTTGGGCGGAACGAATGAAAACGGTTTGGAATTGTTCCGCCGAACGTAAATATGCTGGCTGTTGTCGGAGGTGCGCACGACTTCCCGGTCGATCTTGTCAAATAAATCCCGCAGGGAGGCGACGGGTTGCAGCAGGTTGTCCGACACCGCTTTGGTGAAGAGTCCTCCGGAATTGCCGCTGGACGAAGGATCGATAATCTCGCCGGGTTGCGTTGCGGATGCAAACACGATTTCTCCGCTCACCTGGGGAGCTAGAAGACCGATCCCCGAAACGTCCTTAGCTTCCTGAATGTCGACGCTCCAGGACGCATCCAGCAGAACGATCGTCAGAGCAACCCCCCGCAGGTCGGCGAGGTCTTGCACTCGCGACACCGGATAGGCCCAGTCATCGAATACCCATTTGGAGTCGTGGCTTCGCTTGGGATCGAAATCGACAGGCAGCATGAAGTTGTCCTGTTCGGCTTGCACTGCATACCCG
>Ga0182024_10001104_pt1 | contig 69896 bp, 56 predicted proteins | sample P32metaG_FD_120480 | JGI IMG/M metagenome (GOLD analysis project Ga0182024, IMG submission 120480) | Permafrost microbial communities from Stordalen Mire, Sweden - P3-2 metaG (Illumina Assembly) | ecosystem: Environmental > Terrestrial > Soil > Wetlands > Permafrost | place: Sweden: Stordalen...
AAAATCGAGACCCGGGCCAGCCAGGTCTTTCCGATCCGCAGGTTCCCGAAGTCGTGCCCTGATACAAAACCAGGATGGCGCGAATCCCGGGTCTCAAAATCGAGACCCGGGCCAGCCAGGTCTGTCTGATCCACAGCTTTGCGCGACCTCCCACATCTGCCAAAACCGGGCAGATATGGGGCACCCGGATTCGTTCTACACACAAAAAGCGTGGTCCCGAGTGACGGCGACCACGCTTTCGCATGCGGGACCGTCCCCGCTGATTCCTTAGAAGCCGCCTTCGGCGGCCTCGGCTTCCTCGAGGGCGGCCACGATGGCGGGCGCCTTGCGGATGCCGCCGCCCAGCGCGGCTTCGAGGTCGACGACCTCGGTGGGCTCGGGCTCGGGTTCGGCTTCCGGAGCAGCTTCGGCTGCCGGCTCGGGTTCGGCCACGGCCTGAATGTCGCTGGTGACACCGGCGACTTCGGCGACAAACTGCTTGTCAGTCGCGGCGGCTGCGCCTTCGACGATGGAGTCGGCGATCTTCGACGTGAAGAGCCGAATGGCGCGGAGGGCGTCGTCGTTGCCGGGGATGACGTAGTCGACGACCGTGGGGTCGCAGTTGGTATCAACGACGGCGACGACGGGGATGCCGAGCTTGCGGGCTTCCTTGACGGCGATGGCTTCGTTCGAGGAGTCGACGACGAAGATGGCGTCGGGGAGGCGGCGCATGTTTTTGATGCCGGCGAGATTGGCCTGGAGGTGCTTGCGCTCGCGCTCGAGCTTGATGACTTCCTTTTTGGTGAGCAGGTCGTAGCGGCCGTCGGTGGCCATCTCATCGAGTTCCTGAAGGCGCTTCACCGATTTCTGCACGGTCACCCAGTTGGTGAGGAGGCCACCGAGCCAGCGCTGGTTGATGTAGAACATGCCGCAGCGAGTGGCTTCTTCGGCGATGGCGTCCTGCGCCTGGCGCTTGGTGCCGACGAAGAGAATGACCTTGCCCTGGGAGGCGAGTTCGATGACGAACTTCGACGCTTCCTTGAACATCTTGAGGGTCTTCTGCAGATCGATGATGTAAATGCCGTTGCGCTCGCCGAAGATGTATTCCTTCATCCTGGGATCCCAGCGCTTGGTTTGGTGCCCGAAGTGGACTCCTGCTTCGAGCAGCTCCTTCATGGTGATAGTGGCCAAACGACCTCCTTATTTGGACTGCATTCCGGCGTGGTGCTGTGGGCCGGAATTGAATGCTCGGGTTAGCGAGCAGATTTGACTGCCTGACTTCAGCCGGCAGCCTGCAGCGGGTAGCTTGTAGCTTTTGCTACTTGCCACCGGCTCCGGGCTACCGGCTCGGCGAAGCGACTAGCGCTTCGAGAACTGGAACCTCTTACGGGCGCCTTTTTGTCCGTACTTCTTGCGTTCTTTGACGCGGGCGTCGCGGGTGAGCAGGCCTTCGCTTTTGAGCGTCTTGCGCAGCTCGGCGTTGAACTGGAGCAGGGCGCGCGCGATGCCCATCTTGACCGCGTCGGCCTGTGCTGCTACGCCGCCGCCGGAAACCGTGGTGACCACGTCGAAGGTGGCGCTGTGCTCGGTGAGCACCAGGGAGCGCTTCGCGGCGACACGCTGCTGCTCGGTGACGAAATAGGTGTCGAACTTTTTGCCGTTGATCGCAAACTCGCCGCTGCCGGGGCGGAGATACACACGCGCGATTGCCGATTTCCGCCGTCCCGTGCCGTAATACTGAACCTTGTCTGCCATTGGTTGGGTGATCCTTATGCGCTCAGTTCGAGCGGTTGGGGCTTCTGGGCCGCGTGCGGGTGCTTGTCGTCGCGATAGACGTTGAGCTTGGTGGCCATTTTGCGACCCAGTTTGGTCTTGGGCAGCATGCCTTTGATCGCCTCTTCGACGATTTTCTCGGGGCGGCGCTGGAGGAGGCGGACGAAGGACTCTTCGCGCAGACCGCCGGGAAAGCCGGTGTAGCGGCGGTAGGTCTTGCTCTGGCTCTTGAGGCCGGTGAGCCGGACTTTGCTGGCGTTGATGACGATGACGTGATCGCCCATGTCGAGGAAGGGCGTGTATTTTGGATTCCTCTTGCCGCTCAGGATGCTGGCGGCTTCAGTGGCGAGGCGACCCAGGGTTTTGCCGCTGGCGTCGACCACGAACCATTTGCGGTCGATGGTGAGCGCGCTCGGGAAATATGTCGACATCTCTTGTTCTTCTCTCCAGGCTTGACCAGACCCAAAATTGCCCACGCAACGCCCATCCGCGGAAATTGAACTCTTCCGCGGCTTCAGGATGCTGTACGCGTGAGTTGGCGCAGAATCGTGGAGGTTCCGGGTCGTGAACGGCAGATTTTCCGGATGCGACCATCCCCGGCTGCGGCGCAAACGCACAGACGCGAGGACGCACACTGCGCAAGGAATTCAGGATACGGGAATTTGGGGGTGGAAGTCAACTTCGGTGCAGGCCTTTATGAGAGGGGGAAACGAGGGCGCGGAGACTGGGATTCGGGGTGCTCCCGGGACTGTTTTGGGACGGAAGTGGGCATCGGTACCGCAGGCCGTGTCGAACGGTGTGGACTTTTGGCTCGGGAAGGCGCTCGCTACTTGCTGTGGGGTGAACCTGGCGGGGAAATGGGGGGCAGGGGTGCCAGTTGGCAGGCCACTCTGTCCAGTGCAACCAAAGCTACTCCCGGGGGGTCCAATGGGGCACGCTGGGTTGTGCTGGGGGCTCTGGCGCGTCACACTATTGATAGCCGGTAGCCGGTAGCCAGTAGCGGGTAGCCAGAGTCGATAAGGAACCAGATGCGGGACACGATCATGACGATAGCGGAGCAGCGGGAGGCGTTTGGCGTCCCGGTGGCCGGATCGTTGCTGCTGCACGCTGGACTGGTGGGCGCCATCGCACTGCTGATCTTCGCGAACGCGCGTTTTCACGCTAACCAATGGGGAGTGAACGGGCCGACGGGCGCGATTCAGGCGAACCTGGTCAATTCCGCGCCATCGATTCCGCTGCCGCAGATCGCGCCGCCGACGCCGAACGTTCTGGCTACGGATCTGCCGAGCCCCGCGCCGGCGCCCCCGTCGAAGGCGACGATACCGATTACGCCGCCGGATGCGATCCCGCTGGCCTCGCACAAGCCGAAGCTGAAGCCCGTGGAGAAGCCACAGCCGGCTTCGCCGCAGCATGCGCAGCCGCTGAACCAACCGAACCGGGCCAACTACGGAGAAGCAGCGCCGACGCAGCTGGCACACGCCATGAATAACGCACCGGCGCGCAACAGCAGCCCGGTCAGCGTTGCCGGCGGCGATTTCGCGGCGCGGTTTCCGTGGTATGTGGACAAAATCACGCGACTGGTGAGCCAGAACTGGTACACGCAGCAGATCGATTCGAGCACGCACTACGGCAGCCAGGTCTCGGTAACGTTCACGATCGAGCGGGATGGGAGCGTCAGCTTCACCAGCATCACGATCCCGCAGCCGAGCCCTTCGCCGTCGCTGAACAAGACGGCGCGGGAGGCGGTGCAGAGGGTGGGGAGTTTTGGGCCGTTGCCTGATCAGTACACAGGCAGGAGCGTATCGGTGGAGTACACTTTTAACTACGATCAGCCGTCGCACTGATGGCGTGCGGATGGTCTTTGGTGTGTGGATTCAAAGGTTTCGCATACCGGCGGGCAATCCTTTAAGGGTGGTAGCGCTTCCCATACAGAGGCGCACAAGGCCGCAAGCCGCCGAGCCAACCAGGCCTGCTTCTGATTAACATCAAGGAAACGGAAAAAGCATGATCGTGAGTCTCCCCCGGAAATCTGCAGTCCTTCGAATTTCTCTTTTTATCGCACTGATCGGCGTCCCCTTCTCGGGGCTGCGGGCCCAGGACTGGGTACGTACCGGAACGAATCTGGGCGTTTCGAAGATTCGCATCGCGGCAGCGGATTTCAAGGCGGCAACGCCCGATGTGCAGACGAGCGGGCTGAAGTCTGCGTTCGATCAGGTGCTTTATAACGATCTGCGCTACGCCGGAATCTTCGACGTGGTTTCGAAGAGCATGATTCCCACGGCCACGCCGGGGTCGCCGCAGGAAATCAATCTGGCGCAGTGGACGGCGGAGCCCGCGAATTCGGCGTACGTGGCTTTCGGGGCAATGTCGGCCGCCGGCGGGCATCTGGCGGTGCAGGGATTTCTGTACGACACGCACAGCACGCAGAATCCGCAGGTGCTGGGCAAGCAGTATGGCGGCGAGGTGACAGCGGACTCGGCGCGGCAGATCGCGCATCGTTTTGCGGACGAGATTATCGAGCGGCTGGGCGGGGTTCCGGGGATCGCGGAGACGAAGATTTTTTACGCTTCGGGGCAGGCGGGCGGAAACAAGGAAATCTGGGAGATGGATTACGACGGCATGAACGAGCACCAGCTGACGCATCTGGGCACGATTTCGCTTTCGCCGCATGTTTCTCCGGATAATTCGCGGGTGGCGTTCATCTCGCTGGGGAAGAATGGCTGGTCGATCCGGATGTACTCGCTGGATCTGGGGCGGCTGACGGCATTTCCGGCGTGGGGAGGGACAACGCTGTCGCCGGCATGGTCGAGCGACGGAACGAAGCTGGCGTTTTCTTCCGATCGCAGCGGCGACCCTGAGATCTACGTAAGCGATCCGGGGGGATCTGCAGTGCGGCGGCTGACGGCATTTCGCGGACCGGATGTTTCGCCGGTGTGGAATCCGAAGACGAACACGCAACTGGCGTGGGTGAGCGGTCGGACGAAGCTGCCGCAGATCTACATCATGGATTCGGACGGGGCGAACATCTCGCGGATGACCGACGGCGGGTACGCGACGTCGCCCTCGTGGTCGCCGAGCGGGCAATTCCTGGCGTTTGCATGGAACCGCAGCTATGGGCCGGGAGCGCCGGGCGGCGAAGACATCTATGTGATGGACATCGCGAGCAAGCGGTGGACGCAGCTGACGCACGAATCCGGGGCGAACGATTTTCCGTCCTGGTCGCCGGACAGCCGGCACATTGTTTTTCAGCGGGAGCAGAACGGACGGACAGAGATCTGGATGATGCTGGCCGACGGCACGGATCAGCAGCAGCTAACCCACGGTGGGGGCAGCAACACAATGCCCAACTGGAGCTGGAAATGACACCTTGATGTTCTTGCGGGCCGGATTTTCTGACCTGCTTTGCCTGGTTAACCCCCAAATTACGCTCCTTGAAGGAGGAGAGACACGTGCAATATTCAAATCGCAAGTTCCTGGTTGTGACAGCAAGTCTGGCGGCGATGCTTACGGTCGCGGGATGCCACAAGAAGAACCCGGCGCCTCCGCCTCCACCCACAGCGCCGGAAGCCGCTCCAGCGCCCATGGCGACGATCACCGCCAATCCGAGCACGATCGCCCCCGGGGGCAGCTCGGTACTGACATGGAAAACCACGGACGCGACGAACGTATCGATCGTCGGACTGGGACAGGTGGCCTCCTCGGGAACGCAGACGGTGCAGCCCACGCAGACCACGAGCTATCACCTGATCGCACAGGGTGACGGCGGAAACGCCGACGCCACAGCGACGGTGACGGTGAGCGAGGCCGCTCCGCCGCCTTCGGCACCGGTGAGCGAGTCGAACATCGACGAGAACGCCTTTGAGGCAGCGGTGAAGCCGGTGTTCTTCGATTACGACAGCTACGACGTTCGCCCCGATGCGACGACGACGATCTCGGCCGATGCCAACTTCCTGAACCAGCATCCGGAGCTGAAGGTGGTGATCGGCGGATACTGCGACGAGCGCGGCTCGACGGAGTACAACCTGGCACTGGGCGAGAACCGGGCCAACGCGGCCAAGCAGGCGCTGGTGACGGCGGGCATCAGTCCGGACCGGCTGCGCACGGTGAGCTACGGCAAGGAGAAGCAGTTCTGCACCGACCACACGGAAGCGTGCTGGCAGCAGAACCGGCGGGGGCAGTTCACGCTGGACCAGTAGAAGCCAGGGCACAGGTTGCAGGTTGCAGGTTGCAGACCGCGGTTCTATGGGCCGCGGTCTGGGACCTGCCCAAAAGTAGCCGGTAGCCAGTGGCCGGTGGTCACAGGGAACGACACAGCCCGCGCCTTGTGCTCGCCGAGTCCCGCGCGTTCGCGGCACCCACCTCCTGTCATAATGAAGGGAGCGCTTCCAGCGCTTCATTGGGGATGGTTTTATGCGAAAGATTGTGGCTTCGCTCTCTACCCTTTTCCTATTCGTCCTTCTGTGCGCGGCTCCTCCGGCGCATGCCGTCTCAAAAGAAATGGTGCAGCTGCAGACGCAGGTGCAACAGCTGCAGGACGCCCTGCAGCACCTGCAGGAGACGCAGGACCAGCAAATGAGCGTGATGCAGCACGTGGTGCAGCAGATCTCGGACAGCGTCGCGCACATCAGCACGACGATGACGACACTGCAGCAGCAGGTGCAGACGCAGAACGAGTCGGGGGGCGGGAAGATCGATCAGGTCTCCGGGCAGATGCAGGGGATCAACGACTCGGTGGACGCACTGCGCACGCGGATCGACAAGCTGAGCGCGCAGGTGGCGGCGGTGCAGTCGGAACTGCAGAACGTCGCGACGCAGGCGGCGGTGCAACAGCAGGGAGGGCAGCCGGGACAGCCGGGCGCCGAACAGAACCAGGCTCCGCAGCAGCAACAGCCGCAGCCGCAGGCTCCGCCGGTGAACGACCTGTACCAGGGCGCTCTGCGCGACTACAACTCGGCGCGCTACGATCTGGCGGCGGGCGAATTCGGCGACGTGCTGAAGTACTATCCGCAGGACGATCTGGCGGGGAATGCGCAGTTCTACCTGGGGGAGATCGCCTACCGGCAGGGAAAGTACCAGGACGCGATCAAGGCCTATGGGGTGGTGCTGCAGCAGTTCGCGGGCAACTCGAAAGCACCAGCCGCGCAGCTGCGCAAGGGCGAGGCAGAGCTTTCCCTGGACCAGCGGGACAACGGCATTCGCGATCTGCGCGAGCTGATCGCGCGCTATCCGCAGACGCCGGAAGCCTCGCAGGCGCGCAGCCGGCTGAACGGGATGGGGGTTCGCCCCACGGCGTCGAAGCCGACGGCGTACCACGAATAGGCGCAGCGTTGGGCAGACACTCCGGAAGCGAGTGAGCAGAATGTTTTTGCGCCGACTGCCGGCCTGGAATAGTCCTGGCACTGCACAGTGCCATCACTGACAGCGGCGAAAACTTTTTCTCTTGACAGGTGAGACGCGCGGAGTTAATCCGCGTGAAAGCAGCGTGAAATGGCCTTTTCACGAAGCGTTGACAAAGAGCATCGTCAATCGCACAATCGGATTTCAGCTTGATTCCGTCGTCTCCTCCGGGACTCGCCGCTGGGACCCACATGCACCGTCCGGCAACAGCCTCGACGATTGGTGTCCTGCGAAACAGCAACGGCTCACGATACGTTCTGAAGCCGCGGGAAAGGTTTGTGGCATTGAAAGCGCTCCTGGAAACCGACTTCCGCAACCTTACTCTGGTGGCTCGCGGCAAGGTCCGCGACATTTACTCGCTGGGTGAGTATTTGCTGATGGTGGCGACGGACCGGATTTCGGCTTTCGATCACGTACTGGCCACGGGAATCCCCGGGAAGGGGATGATTCTGACGCAGCTTTCGCTGTTCTGGTTCGAGATGCTGCGCGAGATCGTGCCGAACCATGTGGTGGCTTCCAACGTAAAGGATTATCCAGAGGAAGTCTGGAAATACCGGAAGGATCTGAAGGACCGGTCGATGCTGGTGACGCGGGCGCAGATGTATCCCATCGAATGCGTGGTGCGGGGATACCTGGCGGGGTCGGGCTGGAAGGATTACGTGGCCACGGGGATGGTGTGCGGAGTAAAAATTGAGCCCGGTTTGCGAGAGGGGGATCGGCTGAGCCGCCCGATCTTCACGCCGGCGACGAAGAGCTTCCGCGGGACGCACGACGAGAACATCACCTTCGACCAGATGGCGACTCTGGTGGGTGGCGAGGCGGCGGAGAAACTGCGCGACATCAGCCTGAGCCTTTACAATCGGGCGGCGGAGCACGCGGAGAGCCGCGGCATTTTGCTGGCCGACACGAAATTCGAATTTGGGTCCACGCCGATGGGGGTGGTGCTGGCCGATGAGGTGCTGACGCCGGATTCGTCGCGTTTTTGGGTGCGGGACCTGTATTCGCCGGGCCGGTCGCAGCAATCTTTCGACAAACAGTACGTTCGGGACTATCTGGAGAGCATTCACTGGAATAAACTGGCTCCTGCGCCAGCCCTCCCCGAAAATGTGGTGAACCGCACGCAGCAGAAGTATCTGGATGCGTACCGTCTGCTTTCGGGCAGACCTCTGGCTGTGTAGGTGGAGATAGCAATGGCCATCGTCGACTGGGTAATCCTGATAGTCTTGATTCTTTCTGTAGGGTCGGCGGCGAAGGCGGGTTTGATTCTGGAAGTATTTTCGCTGGCGGGGCTGGTGCTGGGATTGCTGGTGGCCGCCTGGGATTATCAGAAGCTGACGCCGTGGATGGGACAGTGGATTCATTCGCCCTCGATGAATCAGGCACTGTCGTTCATCCTGATGGCGCTAGGGGTCATGATCGTAGCCGGCATAGCGGGAAGAATCGTGCGCTGGTCGGTGAAGTCAGTTGGGCTGGGATGGGCGGATCGGATGGCGGGTGCGGCCTTCGGTCTGTTGAAAGGGTGTGCGCTGGTGACGATCGCGGTGATGGTGATTGCCGCGTTCTGGCCCAGCGCCACGTGGTTCCGGCAGTCACGCTTCGCTCCAGGATTTCTGGCGATGGCGCGGCGTGCCGCGGATGTGGCTCCTGCCGAACTGGGAGATCGGATCAGGAGCGGTGTGATCGTCCTGCGTAAGGCGCAGCCCGAGTGGCTCAGGCCGGCTGCTTGAATCGGGCTGCTGTGAAACATTGGAAGATTGCCCCGGCAAGACCGGGATCGGGAAAGAGGTTCCTGTGAAACGCGAGCTGGACAACCTTGTCACCCAGATGCACGCAGGCGGCATCACGTACGACGAAGCCGTGCGCGAATTCAAGAGGCGGTTCATCCTCGAGGTTTTGTCCGGTCACAGGGGCAACCAGTGCAAGGCGTCCAAGGAACTGGGCGTGCACCGCAACACGCTGAGCCGCATTCTGAACGAACTGAACATCGATCCCGCGCAGGTCCGCACCGGCCTGCGCCGCCCGCCGCGCAGCGAGCGTGGGCCAGTGGACGCGAACCGCCAGCGCGGCGAACGCGCCTGAGTCCATCAGGGAATCAGGGATTCACGATTCGAGATGAGGGTTTGGGTGTACGGCCCGTGCACCGTACCCATCCCAACCTATAACCTGTAGGTATGAGCAGTTCGCCGGAGGCGCGCGTCTACCTCTCCGAGGGGTTCCGCTGGGACGAGCAGCGGGCTTATCTTTTTGACATCGATGGAACGCTGCTGCGGCACCGGGACCGGGTTCACGTCGACGCTTTCCACGAGAGCGTGCGCGAGGTGATGGGCCGGGAGCTGGTGCTGGACGGGGTTACGCTGGCGGGCAATACCGACCCGGGGATTCTGCGGGATGCTTTCGCGCGGGCCAGCATCGAGGACAGTGTGTGGCGGCCGCACCGCGAGGACGTTCTGAAAGCCATGTGCGCCCGAGTTGCCGCGCGGCGCGGGGAGTTGCTGCCGACTATCATGCCGGGAGTGGAAGCCGTGCTCGCGCACCTCGAAGGCAAGGGAGCGCTGTTGGGCGTGGCGACGGGCAACCTGGAGCAGATTGGCTGGCTCAAGATTGAGAATGCGGGCCTGCGGCCGTGGTTCCGCTTCGGGGGCTTCTGCGATCGCTTCGAAGCGCGCGCGGAGATGATTGCTCACGCGGCGGAGCAGGCGCGGGCGATTGTCGCGACAACGGAGCCGGATCTGCCTCGTTCGGCGGGGACGGTCTGCGTGGTCGGCGATACGCCTTTCGACGTGGAATCGGCGCGGGCGAATGGACTGCCGACCATCGCGGTGGCGACGGGGCGGTACAGCTTCGAGGAGCTGATGGAGCATGAGCCCGCGGCGTGCGCATCGACGCTGGAAGCGCTGCTGCAGGCGTCGGACATCACAGTGAGAGCGGCAGAACATGCTTCGTAGCGGAGTTTTCATCGCGGCGCTGGGGCTGGCGCTGGGCACTGCCCAGGCACAGCAGGGTGCGACCCAGGCGCAGCCTGCGCCGGCACAGGAGCCGTCTGGGGCCGCCGCGACGCAGCCGGCGGCGGCAGCTCCCGCGGGCGCGGCGACACCGCAGGTTGGCGCGGGACACCGTCCGACGAAGAAGGAGCGAGAAGAGGCGCAGAAGCTTTTCGTGCAGGGCGCGAAGGACATCGACCACAACAACATTCGGGCGGCGATGGATTGTTTTGTAAAGGCGGCCGAGCTGAATCCTGAAGAACCGAAATACGCGTATGCGGACCAGATCGCGCGGCAGCATCTGGTGACGGATCTGATCCAGCAGTCGGACAAGGACAAGATCCTGGGCCATTTTGCCGACGCGCGAGAAAAGGTCGCGGAAGCGTACGGCATCGATCCGGCGAGCCCGATGGTGGCGCAGCATATGGACGAGCTGGCGTCGGCAACGGTGGCCGGCGAGCCGGCGGTGCGTTCGGAGGCGATCGCCGGGGCTCCGCCGATTGCGCTCGAGCCAAAAGCCGGCGTGCGCAGCTTTCATATTCGCGGGAGCGAGCGCAATGTGATCTCCCAGGTGCTGCCGGCTTACGGGATTCAGCCCACGATCGACGATTCGGTTGGCTCGCAAGGCGTACGTTACGACGTTGACGACGCTGACTTCGCTACTGCGGAGCGAACTTTGGCGCTGGTGACGGGGACGTTTTTTGTGCCACTCGATCCGGCGCGGGCACTGGTGGCCAAAGATACACGAGCCAACCACGACAAATACGAACGCGAAGCTGTGGAGACCGTGTATCTGCCCGGCATGGCGGCCGACCAGATCACCGAGATCACGAACATCGCGAAGAATGTCTTCACGCTGCGGACCGCCAGCGCCGACGTGGACCAGAGCGCGCTGACGGTGCGCGGGCCGACCGCCGATCTGAACGCCCTGAACAAGACGCTGACGACCCTGCTGGAAGGCCGGAGCGAACTGCAGCTCGATGTGCGCCTGTATGAGATCGACCGGACGAAGGCGGTGAATCTGGGGGCGATCCTGCCCAACCAGACGTCCGTTTTCAATGTGTATTCCGAGGCACGCAACATTCTGAACAGCAATGCGAGCCTGGTGCAGGAGATCATCTCCAGCGGGCTGGCTGCGCCCGGGGACTGGGAGGCGATTCTGGCCATCCTGATCGCTTCGGGGCAGATCAGCAACAGCATTCTGACGCAGCCGTTCGGCGTTTTCGGGGGCGGACTTTCGCTGACTGGCATCGCCTACCAGGGCGGATCGCTGAACATGCAGCTCAACTCCTCCGACGTGCGGGCTCTGGACCAGATCCAGCTGCGGGTGCTCGACCGCCAGGAATCGACGATCAAGAGCGGAGAGCGTTACCCGATCGAAACCTCCAGCTTTTCCAGCCTCGGGGCGGCACCGCTGAACATTCCTGGATTGTCGACGGCGGGTTTGTCGAGCACGCTGCAGGGCCTGGGAATTACACCGGCTCAGCTACAGGCGGCGGCTACGGCGACGATTCCGCAGGTGCAGTACCAGGACATCGGACTGACGCTGAAAGTAACGCCGAGCATCGAGGGCACCAACAGAGTCTCACTGAAGTTCGACCTGACGCTTTCGTCGCTGGCGGGGTCGGCGCTGAACGGCCTTCCGTTGCTGAACAACCGCGAGTACAACGCGATTACGTCGATGAAGGTGGGGGAGAGCGCGCTGCTGGTGAGCTCGCTGTCGCGGCAGGAATCGAATGCGATTACGGGGATTCCGGGGCTGAGCGAGATACCGGGGTTCCAGAACACGACCAACAACAACAGCAACCTGGACGTGGCCGAACTGGCCATCGTGATCACGCCGCATATCGTGCGGGCGGCGCACCAGGGGGCCCAGGAAAAGATGATCATGCTGCCGACAGCGCCGTGACAGCGGTCACTTTTGGTTTTTGGGGTCGAGGGTAGACTGAGGCTGTGATCGGGTCTTTCCATCGGCGGACAGGCAAGGTGCTGGGGCTGGTTTTGGCGGCGGTGTGGGTGGTGACGCTGGCTTTCGCGGACACTGCTGTTGCGCCGGCCATGCAGTGCCAGCGGGGCCACATGCCCTGCTGCCCGACCACGGGCTGCGGCGCCGAGAGCTGCTCGTCGGCTCGGTGCGCGGAGCAGGTCCCGGAGAAAGCGGAAGCACAGGTTGTCAAGGCCAGGGAAGGCGAGGCGGTCGCTGCTTCGCCGGTCCGGATGGACGCTGTGGGCCTTTCGACCGCGCAGCCCGTGCGCGAACTGAGGCCGGGTCTGCGGTACAGCGCACCGGTTTTCCGTCTCAAAGACGATTTGCGCATTTAATCCTCTTCGTGTGTCGCGTTGTGTCTTTGCGCGTTTGCGCACAACCGTCCTATTCACACTGAGAGGAATTCCAATGAAAGCGAAAATCATTGCTTTAGCCGCGACGTCGTTGTTCTCGCTGTCCGCACTGGCGCTGACGGGCGCGTCCTGTTGCACGTCGGGTGCGAAGTGCTGCCCCGGCAGCTGCTGCGGCGCGAGCTGTTGCCAGGGACAGTCGTCGTCCTGCTGCCCGGGCGACTGCTGCAAATAACAGCTGGGAGCCGGGAGCCAGGAACTGGTAGCTGGGAGCCTGTAGCCGGTAGCTCACACGAAAAGCGGGACACTTTGCGGCCTTACCGGCGCGGGGTGTCCCGCTTTCATTTGCGGTCGAAGCGGAGCTTGAGAGCAAGGATGGCGAGGGAGAGAGCGAGGGTGACAGCGTTGGCCAGGATGACGGGGACGGAGCGGATGAGGATTCCGTAGAGCAGCCAGAGGAAGCTGCCAAGCGAGAAGACGAGGAACATGGTGAGCGAGATTTCGCGCGCGCTGCGCAGACGCCAGACGCGAATGAGCTGCGGGACGAAGGAGATGGTGGTGCAGACTGCGGCTGCGAGTCCGATGGCGTTGACTACGGGGGCGATGGCGGTGGGGACGATCACAGACCCTTCTTATGTATGAAGAAGTAGATGGCGATGACAAAGCCGAGGACGATGATGATGGGGCGCAGGATGCGGTCGCTGATGCGGCGGGAGTTGCGCGCGCCGGTATAGCCGCCGACGGCGCAGGCGATCATCATGAGCCAGCAGTAGCGCCACTCGACGGCGCCGGCGATGATGAAGGTGATGACGGCGACGCCGTTGGCGGTGGTGGTGAGGACCACTTTGAGGGCGTTCATCTCGGCGATGCGGTCGACGCCGCAGAGCGCGAGGGCGGCGAGGGTGAGCAGGCCCGCACCTGCCCCGAAGTAGCCGATGTAGTAGCTGATGACCAGCTGCGAGGCGAGCATGGGGACCACGTAAACGCGCGTACGGTGCTCGGGGTGCGCGGTGTGGTCCTCGGCGCGGCGGCGCGCCATGCGCGAGAGCGGTCCGCTGAAGGCAAACGTGACCGAACCGAGGAGGAAAAGATACGGGACGAGGCGCAGGAAGGAATCCTGGCTACCGTGCAGGAGGGTGAGCGCGCCGGTGAGTCCACCAACGAGGGCGACGAGGATGACGGGGATGACGAGGCGGTGATGTTTGCGGAGGTCTTCGCGGTAGCCGGCGATGGAGGTGAACTGGCCGGGCCAGAGGGCGACGGTTCCGGTAGCGTTGGCCTGGATAGGGAGCAGGCCAGCCTTCAGGAGCGAGGGGAAGACGAGGAATCCGCCGCCACCGGCGACGGAGTTGACGAGGCCGCCGAGACCAGCCGCGAAGGCCAGAAAAATGTATTGGAAGAGCGTGGGGTGCACTTGGAACAGGGTACAGGGTGCAGGGTACAGGTTACGAGCACCGGGCCACCGGGATCGGGGCACGGCTCGCCATGCGAGCCCGACTTCGCTCAGGATGACAACTCGGGGGTGGCGGCGACGAGTTGGCGGGTGTAGTCGTCGCGCGGGGATTCGCAGACCTGGTCGCGCGTGCCGAGCTCGACTAATTTGCCGCCGCGGAGCACGGCGATGTTGGTGGAGAGATAGCGGACGAGCGGCATGGAATGCGAGATGAAGAGGTAGGTGAGGGAGAATTCGCGCTGCAGATCGCGGAGGAGATTGACGATCTGCGCGCCGACGCTGACGTCGAGGGCGGAGACGGGCTCGTCGAGGATGAGGAGCTCAGGGCGCAGGGCGAGGGCGCGCGCGATGTTGATGCGCTGGCGCTGGCCGCCGGAGAATTCGTGGGGATAACGGGGCATGGCGGAGTCGTCGAGGCCGACCTGGCGCAGGAGTTCCTGACAGCGGCGGCGGCGCTCGGCGCGGGAGTGCTTTTCGTGGATCACGAGAGGCTCGGTGACGATTTGCTCGACGCGCATGCGGGGATTGAGGGCGGCGTATGGATCCTGAAAGACGGGCTGCACGCGGCGGCGGAGGGGGCGAAGTTTGGATTGGGGGACGCCGGTGACGGGGTGACCGTCGAAGGAGACGGAGCCGGAAGTGGGTTCGACGAGGCCGAGGACGATGCGGGCGATGGTGCTCTTGCCGGAGCCGGATTCGCCGACGAGGCCCAGGGTCTGGCCGCGCTCGATGGAGAAGGAGACGCCGTCAACCACGGGAGCGGCGCTTTTTCCGCCGTAAATCTTCGTGAGGTCGCTCGCGGCGAGAAGGGGCACATCAGCAAAATTAACAGGCCGGGTGAGCGATTAAAATAGAGGAGAGCCAATCCCTTTGCAGCCTCTCCTCCAGAAGCTCAATCCGCAGCAGCGCGAAGCCGTCGAGGTCCTCGATGGGCCGGTGCTCATCCTGGCCGGCGCGGGGTCGGGGAAGACGCGCGTCATCACGCACCGGATTGCGTACCTGATCGAACAGCGCGGCGTTGCGCCGGACTCGATTCTGGCGGTGACGTTCACCAATAAGGCGGCGGGCGAGATGGCGGCGCGCGTGGAGCGGCTGATGGGGCACGCTTCGCTGGCGAAGCCGCTGATTTCGACGTTTCACTCGTTCTGCGTGCGGCTGTTGCGGCGGGATATCGAAGCGCTGCGGGTGATCACCCCAGCGAGCAGGCCCGCCGGGGACCCCGGGAACAACGAGGGGCTGACGAGATCATTTGCGATTTACGACGAGACGGATCAGCAGGCGGTGGTGAAAGCGGTGATGCGGCGGATGGGGCTCGACGATAAGCAGCTGACACCGCGGGTGGTGCTCGGGAAGATTTCGTGGGCGAAGAACCACATGATCGATCCGCAGGAGTACTACCTGCAGTCGGCGGACCCGATGAGCGAGCGGGTGGCGCACATTTTCGAGGGATACCGGAAGGAGCTGCGGAAGGCGAACGCGCTGGACTTCGACGATCTGCTGCTGGAGGCGGTGCGGGTGCTGAAGGTTTCATCGGAGGTGCGGGAACGGTACAACCGGCGCTATCGGTGGCTGCTGATCGACGAATATCAGGATACGAATCGGCCGCAATACGAGCTGATGAAGCTGATGGCGGGCGAGGACAAGAACGTCTGCGTGGTGGGCGACGAGGATCAGAGCATTTATTCGTGGCGGGGCGCGGACATTCGCAACATCCTGGAGTTCGAGAAGGATTTTCCGGGCGCGAAGACGGTGCGGCTGGAGCAGAATTACCGGTCGACGCAGATCATTCTCGAAGCGGCGTCGGCGGTGGTGGCGCGCAACGCGATGCGGAAGGGCAAGCGGCTGTGGACTTCGCGCGAGGGCGGCGCGCTGATCGGCTACTACGAGGCTCTGGATGGGGAGAACGAGGCGCTGTTCATCGCGGATACGATCCAGAAATATTTGCGGAAGGCGGGTGAGGAGCAGGACGCGGCGAAGTGCGCGGTGCTGTACCGGACCAATTCGCAGTCGCGCCTGGTGGAAGAGGCGATGCGGCGATACAACATCGCTTACACGATGGTGGGCGGGTTTTCGTTCTACGAGCGCGCGGAGATCAAGGATCTGCTGAGCTATCTGAAGCTGGTGCAGAATCCGCACGACTCGATTGCGCTGCAGCGGGTGGTGAACGTGCCGGCGCGGGGGATCGGCAAGACGACGATGGAGACGCTGGAGCGGATTGCGCTGGAGACGGGGTCGAGTGTGTGGACGGCGATCGATCGCGCGCTCGATCAGCAGCTGCTGACCTCGCGCTCGCTGGCGGCGCTGGATGTGTTTCAGCGGATCATTCAGGACGCTCGGGCGATGATGGCTCCTGGGTTCGCGGAAAAGCTGGCGGGGGATGTTGCTCCAGAGGTGGCTGCGGATTTGGCCGCGTCGGCCGATGCGGACACCAGCTTCGATTTCGGCAACGCCACCCAAGGGCATCTGGCGCTGACGCACGACGACAGCGGCGACGATTTTGTGAGCGAGGGCGCGGATTTCGATCCGGCGCGGTTTGCGCCTTCTGCAGAAGAGGCGGTGGTACCGCATGCTGCGGCGTCCGCGGAGGGCGAGGGTGAGGCCGTTCCGGGTTTTCGGAAGCCGGGCGATGCGGCGACGCTGCCGGAGATGATCAAGTTCCTGATCGATCGGACGGGGTACATTCGATCGCTCGAAGAGGAAGGGACGCCGGAGGCTTTTTCGCGGATTGAGAACCTGAAGGAGCTGGCGAATGCGGCGCAGGACGCGCAGGAGCGCGGGGAGACGCTGGCGGAGTTTCTGGATCATGCAGCGCTGGTGAGCGATGCGGACCAGTACGATCCTGAGGCGCGCGTGACGCTGATGACGCTGCACTCGGCGAAGGGGCTGGAGTTTCCGCTGGTGGTGCTGGCCGGGCTGGAAGAGGGATTGTTTCCGCACTCGCGGACGCTGAACGATCCGCCACAGATGGAGGAGGAGCGGCGGCTTTGCTATGTGGGGCTGACGCGGGCGATGGATTCGCTGGTGCTGACGCGCGCGCGCTATCGGCGGCGCTACGGCAATGACATGCCGGAGGCGACGATTGCGTCGCGGTTTCTGGAGGAGATTCCGCAGCATCTGATCGAGGACCTGAGCGGCGGGCGGACGCGGGCGACGAACTGGGGCGGGTACGCAGCGAGCTATGCGGAGCAGCCGTCGCGCTTTGGCCGCAACAGCGGCGACGATTCTGGCGCGCGCCATTACAGCTACGAAGACGAGGACCAGAGCGCGCCGCACCGGGCGGGGCAGCCGGGGCGGTTCGGACGGCGGGTGGTGAATCCGCCTGCCGGCTCAGCGGACAACATTGCTCAGTTTTTCTCGGGACGGGGGGGTGCGCCGGGGAAAGCGGCCAGGCCGAAGCTTGATGTTCCGGAGCCCACGGGAGCGAAGGGATTCAGGAGCGGGCAGCGGGTGCGACATCCGAAATACGGCGAGGGCGTTGTGTTCCGGCGTGAGGGCGACGGGGAAGACGCGAAGATTACTGTACAATTTTCAGGATTCGGAGTGAAAAAGCTGGTGGAGAAATTCGCGCAGCTCGAGCGGCTGTGAAGGCCGTAGTCCGCGCTCCGGAAAAGGATTCTCATGGCAAATACAAAAGCGATCGAAGACACGCAAGAACGCAAGAAGCTGAAACGCGCGGCCCGCAAGAAGGCCGCCCCCAAAGCAAAGCGCACCGTACCGCGCGGCTCGCAGAAGAAGAAGGTCAGGAAGCTGGCGCGCGGCCAGAGCAAGCGGTAGACGCCGCGGCACGACGCGCAAAGAACCCTCGAGGCGGGCGAATTCCCTTTCGCCCGCCCCGGGAAACAGCTACACTCTTCAAAATCCACCCTCCCCGCAGGAGCTGTCGTTGGCGGATCAGCCCGCGCTTCCATCTCGGCCCGAAGGGACGCAGCCCAAGTCCCAGCTTTTCGCGCGCAAATCCATCGACAAGCTGATCAGCGATTCGGAGCAGCCAGAACACGCTCTGAAGAAGACGCTGGGGCCGGTTTCACTGACGGCGCTGGGCATCGGCGCGGTGATCGGATCGGGGATTTTCACAGTCATCGGGACGGCGATCGCGGGGCAGCAGTTCCCTACTGCTTCGATCGAGAACACGCCGCTCATCGACTATTTTATTCGCCACACAGCGATGGTGGGACGGCCGGGATCGGGGCCGGCACTGGCGCTGTCGCTGGTGCTGGTGGCGATTGTGTGCGCGTTCACCGGACTTTGCTATGCGGAACTGGCGTCGATGATCCCGATTGCCGGGTCGGCATACACGTACACCTACGCGACGATGGGCGAGCTGATCGCGTGGATCATCGGCTGGGACCTGATCCTCGAGTACGCATTCTCGAACATGTCGGTGAGCGTGGGATTCGCGGCGCACGTGGTCGATTTGCTGGACTGGTTCGGGATCCATCCGGGGCTCAAATGGATTTCCCCGGCGTATCTGCCGGAGGGTTTGCAGGACCTGGCGGGGCATGATTTATATCCGCCGGGGTGGCATTTCGGGTTCAACATACCGGCGTTTCTGATCGTGATGCTGCTGACCGTGGTGCTGGTGCGCGGGATTCGCGAGTCGGTGGAGACGAACAACATCATGGTGCTGGTGAAGATCGCGGCGATCCTGATTTTTGTCTTCGCCGGCGCCAGCTTCATTCAGCCGAAGTACTATCACCCGTTTTCGCCGAATGGATGGTCGGGCGTGCTGACGGGGGGGGCGATTATTTTCTTGACGTATATCGGATTCGACTCGGTCTCGACAGCGGCGGAGGAGTGTAAAGATGCGCAGCGGACTGTGCCGATCGGGATTCTGGCGACGCTGGCGATCTGCACAGTGTTGTACATCGGGGTCGCGGTGGTGCTGACGGGCATTGTGCCGTGGAAGAGCATGATGGGCGACGCGGCGCCGGTGGTGAACGCGCTGAAAAGGCTGTCGGTGCTGCCGGGCGGGCATCGGCTGCACTGGGTCCGGCTGTTTGTGGTGCTGGGCGCGCTGACGGGAATGACCTCGTCGATTCTGGTATTTCAGCTGGGGCAGGCGCGGGTGTGGTTCTCGATGTCGCGGGATCGGCTGCTGCCGGCGATCTTCTCGCACGTTCATCCGAAATATCGGACGCCAGCGGTGGCGACGTGGGTAGCGGGATTTGTGGTGGGGATTCCGTCGGGGCTGCTCGATATTGGGACAGTTTCGAATCTGTCGAATATCGGAACGCTGTTCGCGTTTGTGCTGGTCTCGGCAGGCGTGCTGATCCTTCGCTATCGCGAGCCGAATCGGCGGCGCGGATTTCGCGCTCCGCTGGGCCCGGTGTTCCCGGTGCTGAGCATTATTTTCTGTGTGGTGCTGATGATGGGGCTGGAAGTGATGACGTGGATCCGGTTTTTTGTGTGGCTGGCGATCGGCCTGGTAATCTACTTCACGTACAGCCGGCATCGGAGCGAGTTCGGGCGCGGGCAACGCATCGGCTGAAGCGGTTGGGCGGCGATTGCGTAGTGTCGAATCGATAAACCTTTCAATCAAAACCACATCGGCTCGATGGTCACACTCATCGGTAACCAAGACGTGTCGTTGGTTACGCGCATCGGTAATTCCATTTCCGCAGCGCAGTCACCGGGTGCTCTGACCGAAGAGCCATGAAATCCCTCCCCCTCCCGTAACTTATTGTAGTGACGCAAGATAAGTGCACGGCTGAAGCGTTTCCGTGCCACACTACACCATCTTATGAATTGCGGGGGTGGCGCACCAGGCTCGGCGTCACGGACCTCCACCGCACCCAGCGAGCCATTACTCCGATTGCACGGCTTGCTGCGTTTCTGCCTTTTCTCTCGACCACGAATATTGAAATCCTGAACACTGCCGCCGTCCAGTCGAGCAGGGATAAAAATGAAGATCCCCTCTTTGGCTGCACTGCTTCTGCCGGTTCTTGCTGTAACGTGTGCCGTGGCCTGCCCGGCACAAGACGCCCAAACCGCCATGCTGGTGAACGCCCCCGTGCCGTCTGAGACGGTCACGCCGGCGCCACCCGGGGAACCCGGCAGCAGCTCCGCACTGGGTGTGTTTCCAGTGCAGAATCCGCAAATCAAGGAGAAGCCGCCGGGGATGGGCATTTTGGACTGGAGCATGCTGGGGGCGGCGGCCACTCTGCGGGTGCTCGATTACGCGTCGACGGAAAAAGCGCTGAGCGAGCCGCAGAGCTTTCACGAGGCCATGCTGCCCAATGCTCTGGTGAAGAACAAGCCGGCGTTTGCCTCGTTCGAGGCGGGCACGGTCGGGTTGAATTACCTGGGGTATCGCTTTCTCGTGCGGCACGACAAGCGCTCGCTGGCGCGGGCGGCGCAATACCTGTATGTGGGCATCATGACATTCCAGGTGGCGCACAATTATCAGCTGCTGGGGAACCCTCCGGCGAACTGAGGCCGCGGTGATCCTGCTGTGACGCGCGGGCCCGCGGTTGACAGCCTCCCGCGCCTGGCCCTAGGCTGGTGTCAGGAATGAACGCTTTCTCTCCAACCTGCATGTGTATGTGCTGCTGCTGTTGCTGCCGCACCGTGCGGGTGTGTGTCTGAGAGAAGCGCAATAAGTTTCGGAGTCGCTCAGAACCCACCCGCTGCCCAATGGCCGGGTGGGTTTTAGTTTGCGCCGCACTTCACAGGAAAACGGGAGAACCCCAGGAGGAAGTATTCATGACGTTACGCATCAACGATGTTGCCCCAGACTTTACAGCGGAAACAACCCAGGGAGTGATTCGCTTCCACGAGTGGATCGGCGACAACTGGGCTGTGTTCTTCTCACACCCCAAGGACTTCACGCCGGTTTGCACAACGGAGCTGGGCGCGGTTGCCGGGCTGGAGAGCCAGTTTGCGCAGCGCGGCGCGAAGGTGATCGGCCTGAGCGTCGATCCTGTTTCCAGCCACGGCCAATGGGCTTCGGATATTAAGGATGTGGGCGGATTCGAGGTCAACTATCCGCTGATCGGCGACCCGGAACTAAAGATCGCCAAGCTGTACGACATGTTGCCGGGCGATGCGGGCGAGACGTCGGACGACCGCACGCCGGCGCAGAATGCTCCGGTGCGGACTGTGTTTGTGATCGGACCGGACAAGCGGATCAAGCTGACGCTGGCGTATCCGATGACGACGGGCCGCAACTTCGATGAGATTCTGCGGGTCCTCGACTCGATCCAGCTGACGGCGAAACACAAGGTATCGACGCCGGCCAACTGGAAACAGGGGGAGGACGTGATTATCAGCGGCGCGGTATCCAACGAGGAAGCGGACAAGATTTTTCCGGGCTATAAGACGGTGAAGCCTTACCTGCGCACGACCGCGCAGCCGCAGTAAGTTCGGCGGCGCAGCTCGCGCGCTGACAGCAAGGAGAAGTCTCCGCCGTGCCGCACGGGCGCGGCGGACGGACGACGTGGGACCAAGGGCACCGGTGGCGAAGGGGCTAACGCGCTGGTCTGCAAAACCAGTATTCGCGGGTTCAATTCCCGCCCGGTGCTCCATAAAATCAATAATTTATGCACAGAACATCATTTCTTCCGTACCACGTTATACCACTTTAAGCTAAACTGCTCTCACGTCCACCCGGAGCAGTCATGAAAATACGCCGCGAACGCTACCAGCATGGCGCGATCCGAAAGTTGAAAAGAGCGAACGGATTCGCATGGGAATTCCGCTACCGCGTTACCGAAAACGGAAAGAGGAAACTCAAATCGCAGATCTTCGACGGCGCGGTCTACCGGACCGAGAAGGCCGTTCGGCAGAAGATCGAAGCGCAGCTCCTTCGGCTGAATGACGGAACGGAGTACGCCCGCGGGCAACAGGTTACCTTCAATGCGCTCCTGGATCGCTATATCGACGAAGAGATGCCGGAGCGCCACGCCACCAAAGGCGGCTATGTTTCGATCATTGAGCGGCACCTCCGGCCACGCTGGGGCGCGGAGCCGATCATGGCGATTCGACCGGCTGACCTTCATGCCTGGTTTCAGTCCCTCAAGCTTGCTCCGGTGACCAAGGGGCACGTGCGAAGCCTCCTGCATAAACTGTTCGACCTGGCGACGCTGTGGGAATACATGCCGCTCGAACGGCGCAATCCCGTCGATATCGTGAAGATCAGGAATGTCACCCAGCGCGTGAAGGAAGCCGTGGTGCTGACGCCGGAGCAATTCCGAACGATCGCGCCAAAGCTTCCTGGGCATGTGAACATGATCGCGATTACTGCTGCCTGTCTCGGGCTGCGCGTCAGCGAGGCGCTCGGGCTGCAGTGGGGCGACATTGACTGGGAGCTGCAAACGGTCACGATTCGCCGCAGCGCCTATCGTGGAGCGATTGACGATACGAAGAATGCGGGCTCGAAGGCGAAACTGCCGCTGCATCCCGCACTGGCGGAGCTGCTGCTCGCATGGAAACAAAAGTGCAAGGCGGAATGGCTCTTCGCCAATCCTCTGACCGGAATGCCTTACATGTCGCCCAACCTGCAGCAGCGCTGGATCCGGCCCGCGGGCGAGACCCTCGACATCAAAGGGCTTGGCTTCCATTCGCTGCGCCACTCCTATCGTTCCTGGCTCGACTCGGCCGGCGCGGCGCCGGGCGTAACCAAAGACCTGATGCGGCACTCCGCGATATCGACGACCTTCAACGTGTACGGAAGAGCGCTGTCTCCGGAAAAGCGGGAGGCGAACAGCAAAGTCGTGGAGATGCTGCTGCCCTCGGCAACGCAGGTCGTTCCGGAGAACGTTAACTAGCCTCCATCCATTCCCGCAACCGGTTTTCTGAAAAGCGCCATAGTTTGCCGACGCGGCGGGCAGGGATCTTCCCTGCCTGAGCCATTAGCCGCAGTGTTTTCGGATGGCACTGGAGGACGGCAGCGGCCTGTGTGAGTTTCAGCAGCTTCCCCTGGGGATCCTTCCGGGCTTCCATAACAGCCTCATACCTTGCTGATATGCCCGTGGTGCTGTGATTCAGGGCTTAATACCAGCATGGCTAACCATGTGAGGCAAAGTCCAATCAAATACTGAAGCATCGTTATTCCCTGGGGTTATAACGGATCACACCAGTGCGAAACGTCCGCCAGGGGACCAGTCGAGTGGAGGAGCCATGAGCCAGATCGATCTTCGGCTGATACGCGCGGCAGTCACGGTGGCGGAGCAGCTTAGTTTTTCCCGCGCCGCTTTGAAACTGCACGTCTCACAACCAGCTTTGACAAAACAAATCCAGGATCTGGAAGCGATCCTGCGGGTGCCGCTGTTCATTCGCGATCGTCAGCGGGTCCACCTGACGGATGCGGGGCGCGCTTTCGTGGAGGAATCAAAGCTCGCCCTGATTCACCAGGAGCGCGCTGTCGAAGTCGCGAGGTCGGTCGCAAAGGGCGCCGAAGCAGTCCTGAATTTCGGCCAATCCCCTTTCGTCGATCCCTTCCTGACGTCGATCGTAACCTCGGTTCATCTCCCGCTGTTTCCCGAATTGCGGATCAACATATCCAGCGATTACGGAGCGGAACTGACGCGACGGGTTGCATCAGGGGAGCTGGAAATCGCTCTCCTGACCGCCGGTCCGGAACTACCGCAACTTACTCAGGTCGAAGTCGCAGCATCGCCGCTTTATGTTCTTATCTCCGAAACATCGCCCCTTGCAGTCCAGCGAACCCTTCGATTGCGCGATCTCGATGAAATCCCATGGATTCTTTTCGCAAGGCAGGTTCATCCCATGCTGTACGACGCGATCCACGAGCGCGCAATATCCCTGGGAATCGCCGCAACGGAGAGACACCATGTAACCAGCGCCGAGCAGGCGGCCCAGCTGGTTTTCAGGACCGGTGGCGCAGCGATCCTGAATAAACACGGCGCATGGCGCGTTGCGATGGACGGTCTCACCATGCGCCCTCTCGACGAACCTGAGATCGTGATGCGAACGGTTCTGGCCGTACGCAACGACGCAAGCCGGCTTGTGAGCGAGCTGGTACGAGCCACTGTAAGGAAACTGACGAGGCTGTCGGCTCCGAGCCAGGGCACGCTGCCGCTGACGGTCTAGACCAGAGACGATGGCTGCGGCCGCTCATCGGCCGTTTTGGATGAGGATCTCAATATTGAGGGGGCCTTCGTATCCGCATGCACGGCAGCGAACCAGACCGTTGATCAGGCTCTCCAGCGACACTCCGGATCGTTCGGTCCCCTCGCCGCAGCTGCGGCACACATGAACGGCGCTGAGCTGGGCGGTTGGATGGCCGGAGTGGTTGACCGGGGCGGACATGGGCGGATTCCTCGCGCCATGCTCAATCTGCCACGTTCACCAAAGATTCTGCTGATTTCTCTCGGAAACGGTCGGATTACCGGTCAGGCTCCGAATCCCCGAAGCGATGACTCGCTCTATGGACGAGAGGCTTCAGGAGCGACCGGTAAGCCCGGCAGGTTTTTCGCGCGGCGCTGCGATGCGCATCGTCACTGCGGTCACCCGGCCAATGATCTCCGCCTGGGAGGGATATCGAACCTCCCTGACCCGGGTCCGCGACTCCGGAAACGGTAGTAGCAGAAGGCTGCCTTCTCTCTCCTCACACCAGGAGCAGGCGTATTCTTCACGGAGTTCCACGAAATAGACAGGGCGCTCAAAGATACCTGACCAGCCCGAACTCTCGATCTTTCGTTGCGACGAGTCGATCTGCACGAAGGATCCGGGACGAATCAGCGGGGACAGGGTGAAATCCTTTGTGCCGACATATCCATAAACAGCCGGACCGGTATGCCCTTGCGGGAAGAGGTCCGCTTCGAGTCCTCGGAATCCGGAGAACATGCGCGAGACCAGATCGGTCTTTTCGAGCTGAACCCCCGGCATGTTCGCAAGAGCAATTTCCGGTGGTGCGTCGGGAATTCCTACAAGATGGGTGTGGGGCAGCGGCAGCCGTATCTGCTCCAGGCCGATGTCACCGATCTCGACACCGAAGAAAGCCAGGACCTCGTGGAGCCGGTATTGATAGATGATACTGAGGGTATGAATCTTAAAAATGCCGGGAGTGAACTCTCCCCTTTCCATCTCCGATAACCAGGCGTGGGAGATGTAATACTCCTGATTCTGTCTCTTCTCCGCCAGCTGACGGCTCAGCCGCTCGACGTCGCGTGTCGACAGGCGCAGCCGTTGCCGCGCCTCGCGGAGGCGTTTTCCGGGGTCCGGGTTGGGGGAGTAGCCAGGCATCGGTTAAGTGCTGAACGGTACTGTATCTAGCCAGATACAAGGCCGGTTCGCTGTCTTTCGCTGCCTCCGATCAGCATCGGCGAATTCCAGTTCGGCAGCATGAAGTCGGTTCGCAGTGGTTGCTGCTCCGACCAACGCTCCTTTCCGCTGAAACAACAACCACGCAGGTCCAACGGGCAATATCTACCCTCGGCTGCGATCCTTGTCGGCGGAAACATCCGGCATCGGACCTGCGAGCGTCGGCAGTTCAATAATGCCATCTCTCGCGAGTTTCGGGGGACACCACAAACCGACTTTCCCGGGAGCAGCCGGTTCGCATTGTGCAGACGAGGCAGAATGGCGGGGACCATTCGGGAGAGGAATGCGGGACAAAAAACGGCGGCGCGAATCCGCTCGATCCTCGCGTCCCGAGGTCTGACCCTGCATCAGGTCTCCGCCCAATCGGAGCGCCTCTACGGATCGGAGTCGCCCTCGTGCATTCCGCACACGCTCTATCACTCGCTCGCGACATCTCCGTCCTTCGGCCCCAGCCTTCCTCAGACCTGCGCGCTGAGCCGCATTAGCGGCTACCGTCTCGAAGACTGGCTGGCGGCACTGGGGATCGATCCCGATCGGATCGCTGGTTTGCAGGCGTCGCTGCCGCTCAGGCGAACCAGAATCATCGATCCCGCTTTCCACCGGGAGGATGTCGTGATGGGCGGCCCTGAGCAGCTGACCGGCGATCACCATTCGGAGGGTGTTGTTCCCCTGGGGCAACTGTTTCGATGGGTGAACCCGCCTCGCTTGCTGTTGCCAACCAGCGCTCCGGAAGAGCGGCGGTGTCTGTTCGCGAGGATTGGTCCCGAGGATGCCTTTGCTTTTCCGGAATTGCTGCCGGGCAGCATCGTTCGCGTCAATCCCCAGGACATATACCAGCCCGCCGCCGATACCGTCCATCGCAGCCGTCCTCAGCTGCTGCTGATCGAACACGAACGCGGGCTGTGGTGCGGCCGCTTCCACGTCTCCGGTGAAGGCATTATCCATGCCGCGGCGTCGGAGCTGGCTTATGCGCAGATCGCGTTTCAATGCCCGAAGGAGGCAAGGATACTGGGCGCGGTAGACATGGAGATTCGCTGGATGCATCGGTTCGAGAGCCCGAGCGTACCTGCCGAATTTGCCACGTATCGACAACCGCGAACACTGGAGCAAGTGAGTCTGAGCCCGGGCGTTCTCGTCCGCCGGGCGAGAAGCAAAGCCGGTCTGACCCTGCGGGAAGCTTCCCTTCTCTCCCGGGGAGTCTCGCAGTTTTTCAACGATGAGCAGTACGCAATTGCGCAGAGCACGCTCTCGGAATACGAAGTCCAGAACGCGCCGCCCCGGCACCTCGAAAAGGTCATTACTCTATGCCTGATCTATGGATTCACGCTGATCGATTTCGCCGCGGCATCGGGGACGGCACCCGAGGATCTCGGGCGGAGCGTTATTCCTCCGGAATTCCTGCCAACTTCTGACACTGCGACTGCGCCTCGCTCTCAGCGATTCTCCTCGGATCGCAGCGAACTCGGCGCTGCTTCTTCTGTGCTCCGTCGGTTCGGTGAGATCCCGTGGTTTCTCCGCAGCTCGCTGGCCGAGTTATCGGGGATTCCGCGACCCTCGCTGCGCGATTTCTTCTGGCTGGATGGAATCCATCCATTTCTGCCCGCACATACCCAGGGAAGCATGCTCACTCTCGTGAACCGGAGAAAGAAGAAGCCGGTGCGACTTCCCGCTCTGCCCTCGTGGCAACAGCCGGCGTATGTTCTTCTGCTGCGCAGCGGCGAGTATTTGTGTGCCTGCTGCAGCCTCGACGGGGAGACGTTGGTCCTCTATCCGGAGTCGGACCGGACACGGACTCCAGAGCAGCTCCGCCATGGACGCGACGCGGAAGTCGTGGGCCAGATCGTCGCGCTGGCGAGGCGCATCGCATCCTGATCGTGCTTCCCCCTGCTTCGGAACGCTCATATAAATGGCGGGTTAATTTCAGTTCATGTGGCCTTGAGTTATAGATTTAACTTGTCGTCTCCGGCTCTTCCGTGTATCTCTGAGCTGATATCTTCAGCGGAATTGTTGGTTATCCGAATATCAGGCGCGGTCACTGGCAAAAGATCAAGAATGGCTGCAGAGTAGGCAGAGTATTGCGGCAACTTACTCCCCGGTGACCCGATGCCCAGACTTTCTGACAACGTGCGCACAACACACACCGGTGACGGCGCCGTTGTCCTCGATATCAGCCGCGGTCGCATGTTCACTTTCAATCGGACGGGATCGCGAATCCTCCAATTGCTGAATACCGGCGTGGAAGAGACGGAAATCGCTCTCACGCTGGTCCGTGAGTTCTCCGCAGATCCCAGGACTGCAAAAACCGACACAGGCGAATTCCTGGCGCTGCTGCAGCAACACGAACTTGTTGAGCCATAGAGATATTCTGGCGCGAAAAGAGGCGGCGCGATGTTCATATTGGCATGCCGGGCTTACTTTCAGCTAATTCAGATGGATCTGTGTCTTTCTCGCGGCGATTTCGCCGTCATGTACGAGCGAGTACGGTGTGAGCGGTTGCGCAATCGGGCAAACATGAACGCCGCGGAAGGAATTTGCCGGGCCGTCGATATCGCTTCAGTCTGGTACTGGAAGCAGGTGCCCTGCCTCCAGCGGTCGGCCGCGACAACCTGCCTGCTGCGCCGATACGGAATTGCGGCTCAGCTCGTCATCGGAGTGGAAAGCAGGCCGTTCCGAGCGCACGCCTGGGTCGAAGTTAGTGGTCGCGTAATCAACGACAAATCCTACATGCGTGAAATGTATACGGTCCTTGACCGCTGTTAGAGACCGGCTTTCCTCGAGAGATCTATGAGTGTTCAATTCGGAAGATGGAACTACGATGGCGTATCAGAGGCTGGCAACTTTCTTGACGAGGTGGGCCGGCTTCTGCGGCCCTTTGGCCCCGGCGGAGAAGCAGCTTTCCACGAAAACGGCGTTGATATGCTGTACTGTGCCTTCCATACCACGCCGGAATCGCGGCAGGAGGTCCAGCCGCACTGCTCTGCGTCGGGCGCGGTAGTTACCTGGGATGGACGGTTGGACAATCGGGCCGAACTCATCGCAGCGCTCGGCGACGGGCCTCTCTCCGGCGACAACGACGTCAGTGTTGTTGCAGCCGCATACGAGCGCTGGGGCGTGGACTGCTTTCGCAGGATATTGGGTGACTGGGCTCTGGCCATTTGGGAACCAAACCTGCGATCTCTCGTTCTGGCGAAGGATTTCTTGGGCACGCGCCATCTTTACTACTCCCCTGGGCGCGATCACATCCTGTGGAGCACCCTCATCGACCCCCTGGTTCTCTTTGCCGAAAACGATCCTGCGCTAAATGAAGGCTACATCGCTGGGTGGCTTTCCTCGTTGCCAGCGGCGCACGAGACCCCATACGCAGGCATTCTCGCTGTACCGCCCGCCTGCTGCGTCGTGATTACTCCTCCGAAGGTAGTGGTCAGACGCTACTGGGAATTCGATGGTGGGAAGACGATTCGTTACCGGTCGGATGCCGACTACGAGGAGCATTTCCGCGAAGTGTTCGGCAAAGCTGTTCTCCGACGACTGCGCGCCGATTCGCCCATCCTGGCCGAACTGAGCGGTGGCATGGATTCATCGTCCATTGTCTCGATGGCGGATCGCCTGATTGCATCAGGAGCGTCGCCGGGAACTTCTCTTTCCACCGTGTCCTACTACAGCGATCTCGAGCCTCATTGGAATGAACGACCCTATTTTGCGAAGGTGGAACAACAGCGCGGGCGGACCGGGCTGCACATCGACACCGGATCACGCTCCGGGAGTGGCCTTGCTCGGAGGCCTGACCAAGTGGCGCTCCTGCCGGGGTCCATGCATCCGACCGCACAAGGCGAGCTGCGTGACCGGATGCTCGCTCATCAGCATCGCGTCGTGCTGTCGGGAATGGGAGGAGACGAAGTGCTGGGCGGCGTACCCACGCCGGTGCCGGAACTCGCTGACCTGCTTGCCAGAGCGAGGCTCGCCTGCTTTTCGCGAAAGCTGCTCGCCTGGGCTCTCCAGCAAAGACGTCCCTGGATTCATGTTCTGTGGGACGTCCTTCGGGAGTTTCTTCCCCGCATAATCGTTCCCCAGCCCGAGCACCGGCGCCCCGCGGCATGGCTCCTGTCCGACTTTGTACGGCGGAACCGCACCGCTTTCCCGGACCGGGACCGAAGGTTCCGGTGGTTTGGGCCGCTTCCCAGTTTTCAGGAAAATCTGAAGGCCATCGATGCACTGCGCAGACATCTCGCGTGTACCTGCCTGGTGCTGGACCCCTTGTACGAGAAGCGTTACCCGTTTCTCGATCGAACACTCCTTGAGTTCCTGTATGCGATTCCACGCGAGCAACTAGTCCGACCAGGCCAGCGCCGGTCGCTGATGAGGCGGGCACTGATCGGAATCGTTCCCGAGGAAGTTCTGAGCCGAAAACGTAAGGCCTTTACCGTCCATGCTCCGATCGTCTCACTTCGCGCCCGGTATGCCCGCTTGGCCGCCGGAGGCAACGAGATGATCCTGCGTTCTCTTGGCTGCGCGGATGCCGGACGGGTCCGCGCTGAATACGAAGAGGTCGAACAGGGCCGCGCGGAGGGGGCAATTGCTCTGGCGCGAGCGTTAGCCCTGGAGGAATGGCTGGAGAGCCTCAGCGCGCGCGAAATGCTGGTGACATCCGGCAGTGTAGCGCGCCTGAACGTCAGAAGGATTCGGGCAGCTGTGGAGTCTCTGTCCCCGCAACGCAACGCGATTCCCGCGACGGTTGAGGCGAGTCATGTCCAGCTTTCTCTGTGACAAGTCGAATCGGATCTTACATTCCCCGGAACTGTTGCCATGCGTGCTGGTCATAACCAGACGTGCGCATAGAGAGATCTTTCTGATCAGGAATGAACGGGGCCTGCATTTGCCGAAGACTCAGATTCCGAAAGGCGAACGGCCCGCTCCCCATCTTGTCCGCCAGGCCAGGCTGCAGTGGCACATCGACGGCATTTGCCTCTTTCGCGCACGAGCCCGCGACAGGCAGCTGCGCCATTACGTTCTGGAAGCGGTTTGCGCCGAAGAAGCTGATTCCGGAGGGGGCGAGTGGGTTGCCGCGGATGTAGCGGGGGGGAAGCTGAGTATTGATGAGGAGGTCGATGCGCTTCACGCGGCTCTGTCAGACGCAAGGGCATACAGCGTTGGTGGATCCGAGAGGCCGTTTGCCAACTTCGGATGGCTGGAAGAACTGAGGAACTGGATCCGAGGTGAGTTGTCTTCATGGGGCTGGCAGCTCCAACCGGGCTGGGAGCAGTACGCTATGGGACCGGAATTCTGCCTCGTGCGTTTCGAGACCACGGGCCCTGCGCTCTGGTTCAAAGCCGTTGGTGGCCGACACCTCAGGGAATTCTCGATCGCCACAACGCTGGCGCCGCTCCGGAGCAGGTCTTTGCCGCGGATGATCGCGAGCCATCCCAGCTGGCATGGCTGGCTGATGCTTGAGGCCGGAGGCTCCGATCTGGGGCAAGTTTCCGGGATCGCCCCCTGGGAGCGCGCTGCTCAGTCCCTGGCCGCTCTGCAGATCGAGTCGATCGATCTTTCCGGATCGTTGTTGGCCGCCGGTAGTACGGACCTGCGTCTCACTTACCTCTCCCATTCGATCGAACCGTGGCTGGTCACGATAAACGACCTGATGACCGCGCAGACGGTTGCAACGCCACGTGCCCTGACCGCCGGAGAGCTGCAAGCGCTCGCAGAATCGCTCGACCTCGCCTGCGATCGGCTATCCGTGCTCGAGGTCGCCGACACCCTCAACCACGGCGACCTGAATCCCGGCAACGTCCTGGTCCATAGTACGGGGGCGGTCTTTCTGGACTGGGCGGAAAGCAGCGTGGGCCCCCCGTTCCTGACGTTTGAATACCTTCTGGCTCTGCTTCGCAGGCTCCGCCCGGGAGAGCTCCGCGAGTATGAGTTGGTTGAGGAGTCCTATCTCACTCTCTGGAGGGAAGTGTATCCCCGCGCGCTTCTTGAGGAAGCGCGGCGATGGACCCCCCTTCTGGCGATGTTCGCTTTCTGCCTGAATTGTCCTGGCTGGAGAGACGGGAGGGAGGGCGTGACCACGGCAACCGGAAAAATGCTCCGGTCGATGGCTCGCAGCATGTACTTCGAGATGCTGCGTCTCCACGGCAACTGAGATCGCAGAAGGAAAGGAGGTGAGAGGAATGGTGATCACGCTTCGGAACAGATCTCCTGCTGCAGGCGCCACAGTCCGACGCGTCGCACGATCTCTGCCCCGGCGGGAAAATGGCCCAGCCCGCACGGTCTCGCTCCAGGATGACAGCTGACCGCAGCAGCGGTGCAGCAGCACGTCCGTTGCGCTTGGGCGCTCGCGCCCGGGCTGGTCATTCTTCACCAACAGGAGGAACCGTCATGAACTACTGCAAACCCGAAATCACAATCCTTGGTCAGGCGCACCGCCTGATCGCGTCCAACCTGCTCAAAGGAGAGATCACCGGCGATTCGGTCGGAGATCCGTCCGATATGACTCCTTCGGCCGGCTACCAGGCTGACGAGGAGTAGCATCCGCGGTGGTGCTCCGGAATACCGCCGGGGCACCACCATGCTGACTTCCCTTCTGACTATGGACTTCAGCTTCCGGCTTACTCGGGAGACCAGCTCCCTTCCCGCGAATCTGCCTGCGCGGTGCTTGAACGCAATGCTCCGGTCTCGAGATCGCGCAGCCGGTTCCAGCGGCGGTACTGCTCTCGTTTTGCGGGACCCGGAGCTTCCTCGTTTTTGAGCCAGAAGCACATCCAGTCGACGGTGCTCGACTGCGACACCATGCGCTCTGCCGGATTCGTCAGAGGATGCGTTCCCTCCTTGAGAAGGATGAAATCGACGGGCTTGTTCTGGTGCCAGAGAGTGGCATAGGGCTCCCATTCGGTAAGCACGCCGCCCTCGCCTACCCCAACCACGAGCAGCGGCGTTGTTACCCTGTTCATATTGAATTCCGGTGAGCGTTCGACCCACTTCCGGAGGCCTGCCCCGAAGGGAGGGGCCCCGATGACGCTGTTGCCGTCGGGCACCTCGCCCTGGTCTTCAATCATGTACTGCATATATCCCATATCGACTCCATCCGTGATGGCGGCGGCGCGGAACCGGATCCAACTGGTGGTGAGCGCCTCGAGCGTGTAGTAGCAGGTGCGACTGAATCCGACGATCCCGATGCGCTCCCGATCGATGCGACCCTCCGCCTCAAGCTGCTTGACCGCACCTTCGTAGGCCCCAACCTGGCACGGTCCCTCCTCCGGAGTCCGGCGGATTGGACAACCGCGCACCTGCAAAACCAGGAACCCGGCGGCGGCAAGCTCCCGCGCGGCAAATCCTGTGGGATAGACTCCGCTCGGAATAAATTCATCAGGAGAAAACCCGTGTGCCTGGATGATCAGAGGGTACCGTTTGCCAGGCACGTAATCCCGAGGCTCGTAGAGCCCCCCAATCAGAACCCGCCCCTGTGCATCTTTCCACTGGTAGAGGTCAACCCGGGTGAGCTCCACACGCGCGAGCCAGGCATTCGGATTCCATAGCATCCGGGAGGTTCCCGACTCGGTATCGGTCGCCACGAGAACCGGCGGATCGTTCATGCTCTGCCGGATCGACAGCTCGACCGGCGAACTGGCGTCCGAATCCGCCGCCGTCTTCTTTAGCTCCCATTGGCCCGAGGACGAGAGCGCGTAGATCGCTTTCCTCCTGACGTCGCCCGGATACTGCTGGCTGACGACGACGCGATCCCGGCTGCGCCGATCGAAAGCAATACCCGTCACCAGACGAAAGCCGGGTTCATGCAGGCCGTTCTTACCGGCGCCGTAGACAGGCTCCACACAGTCTGCGCGAAGGCTCGCGACGTCGATGACCGCGGCACAGGGGCTCTCATTAGACTCGTCCGGTTGCCCCCCGCGCCTCGCGAGGAAGGTGTCGGTGACCGCGACGCGTGTCCCGTCGCGAGACCAGTCAGTGTAGGGCATGCCAATCCAGTCAGCCTCATAACCCAGGGGGCCCAACGGAAGCGCCCGGATCGTGTCGTTTGCGATATCGATCAGCGCATAGCGTGACACGTCAAAGTACCCGTCTATGCTGTCGAGGTCCTGGGGGCCCACGTGAATGTGGCGGGCATCGCCGGGAAACGGAGCCGGATACCGCGTCGCCCAGTCCGCGGGAACGTCGGGCACCGGCAACGCCGTGACGACGGTGTGACCGTCCGGCGATAGCCCCAGAGCCATCTGTCCTCTAGCATAGATCGAGAGCGGCTCGTGGGTCCCGGGATCGTCGACGCGGATTCTGCGATTCCCGATCACTCCCCAAAGCTCGCTCAGGTCATGCCATCGGATCGCCGCGGTCGGCGAGAGAAGGCTGAAGATTCTGCGCCCCGTGGCGACGACACTGACTGCCCTGCTCTCGGCTTCGATTCGCTCGCGAATCGACGGACTGATCACGGTGTATACATAATGGCTCGCGTCTCGGATATCGAAGCTGCGCACGGACTGGTTCGCCGGCGTCAGCGCGCGAATCGTTCTGGTTCCGACATCTGCCAGAAAGAGCCTCTCCTCACCGGATGCGGACTTCGCCAGGAATCCGAATTCGCGGGAATCACGGAGCCAGCGAATCATGGTGATCACCGGCCCATTGCGGGAGGTCGCCTCGCTGAACGCCCAGAGAGGTGGCGGCGCCGAAATCCCGGGCGGACCGGCGAGAAGCCGTTTCACGTCCGCGGTCGCGTAGACCCGCACTGTTGATTCGCAGCGATTAACGTCCAGCCTTCCGTGCTGGGACTCAACGACAAAATACCTGTGATCCGGAGACGCGACAAACGGCTCCCCTTCTCCACCGAATGGGTCGCCAAAGTAGGAGAACCGAATATCGTCGGCGACCGTGAAGGGTCGTTTGTTAGGTGCGGAAGAGGCGGTGGCGGAGCACCTCGATGCAAGCAGCAGGACACAGCAAACCAGCGCGCGTGGACGAGACAACATAAGCTACCTTTCCTTCGGGGAGGTTCCGGGAGGATGTCTCTCCACTAGAAGGCGAGTTTCAGCGAGAGTTGCAGCGAGCGGGGTCCGCCCTCCTGAAATAGCGGGTTCAGTCCGCCCAGTCCGGAGTTCAGCATCTGCTGCGAGACCAGATAAGCGGACCCAAACTGGATATAAGCGAGAGGATTGGTGAAGTTTGGGTGGTTGAACGCATTGAATGCGTCGGCACGAAACTGAAGACCCCACCTGTCGGCGATGGGGAACTTCCGCCCGAGCGAGAGGTCCAGCTGTGTCAGCGGGAACCCGGGAATGTCGTTGCGGCCTTCTGTCCCCTGACGCGCCGCTGCAGGGACAACGAACGCGGCGGGATTGAGACTCCGGCCGCCCCCGGCGGTCGCGTCCGGGATCCAGAGAGGCTGCCCCTGGTCCAAATCCGGGCGGGAAAGAGCGTTGCCGCTGGGGTCGAGGGACGGGGAGATGACCTTCCCGTTGAACGGAAAGCCGCTTCGGGCAACGGCGACGCCCGCCAGGGACCAGTTCCGGGTCAGCAGACCACCGGCTGCGGAGCGGCGGAGGCCCGGCACCTCCCAGGTCAAGGCCCCCGAGAAACTGTTTCGAACATCGCTGTCCGAGGATGCGTAGTCGCTGGCTCCCGAGATGATCGTTCCGCTGAGGCCGGCAATAACATCGCTCGATGCATTATCAAGAGAATGAGACCAAGTGTAGTTGAGCAGCGCCTGCAGGTGGTTCGTGAGCGGCCGGCGGTACTGCAGCTCGAGGGCATCATAGTTGGACCAGGCGCTGTTGCCGGTCAGCATAAAATCGCTCTGGAAATTGGCGTTCGGTTGGTACGTGCCCTGCTGCCGCAGCAGGTCGCTGCCCCGCTGGCCGACAAAGGTCAGGGAGACAATCTGATTCGAGACAAAAGCTTTTTCTGCCGCAAGATTCCATTCGAGCGAGCGGGGAAGCTTCAGATCCGAAGAGATGGCTTCGACCAGAGGATAAGGCGGTGCTAGAGAAATTTCGGGTAGATACCGAGAAGGATCGCCATAGGGGACGGAGATGTCCGGGAAGGTCACGGTCACTTCCCCAGGGAAGTAGGAGCCGATGTCGGCGGTGCTGCCGACTCCGAGGTCGTAGAAGAGACCCACCGCGCCGCGGAGGACGAGATCGCCCTTCGGAGTCGCGCGCCAAGCAACGCCGAGCCGCAGGGCCAGGTTGGCATATGTGGTGCTCCAGAGCGGAGTTCCAAAAGGGGCAAGCGACAGTTCCGCCGGGGTGTTCACATGCTCCCAGGAGGCGAGCTTCGTTCCATTGCGGGGCGAAGGGGCCGGCGCCAGCTCCCAGCGGGCGCCATAGGTGAGGGTGAGTCGGGGAGTGAGCTTCCACATGTCCTGTCCGTAGAGCGACTGCGACTGCGTCAGCAGATCCGTGGGCTGGCGGGTGGAAGCGCCGAGCTCGAGCGATTGTGTGGCGAGGAAGCTCTGGACGGTGTCGGCAATCATATTGACACCGTGCTGATAGGGCGTCTTGTCCAGCCAGATCGCCCGATAGTCTCCGCCAAATTTCAGCTCATGCGTGCCAATCCCCAGGGTGAGGTCATCGACGACATTCATCTGTCGCGTACGGTTTCGGACAATCGGGCCAAAATCGTAGTAATCCGTATCCAGCGTTTCGAATGATGCATTGTCCGTGCTGTCGGGCAGCGCTCCAAGAATGAGATTCGGACCGAGCGGCGTGCCCCCGCCAAATGCATCAATGCTGTTGATCTGACCTGCACTCTGTGAGGAGTAATTGGCCCGTAGAGTATTCGCTGCAGTTTTGCTGAGTAGCATGTTGACGCCGAGTGTCAGGGTCTGCGTATTCACAGGGGACGTTTCGAGCACATTCAGGCTGTAGGCACGCCCCACCGTCTGCGAAGGAGCATAGTTATAGCGGCCGAATACCGAGAATCTCGCACTAATGTCGTGATCAACGCGGAGGGAAGCGGCGTCCAGTATCGCTGCGTTCGAGTAGCTGCCTGTGAACTGCCCGGTACAGGCGGAGGCGGAAACCGGGCCGTCGGGCTTCGGATATGCGTCCAGGTAAGCCGCAAGAGTTTGGGGAGGCGAACAGGCGGCGGGGGCGAGATAAGGTACCTCAATCACAGAGGTCTGCGGAAGACGGAGACGCGCACCTTCGTAGGAGAAAAAGTAAAAGGTCCTGCTCTTGAGGATCGGGCCGCCGAGATAACCGCCGAAATCGTTGTGACGCTCCGGAGCGCGGGGATTACCAGCATGATTGGCGAACCAGTCGTTCGCGTCCATCACATCGTTGCGGAAGTATTCGTAAACGCCTCCATGGAGATCATTGGTTCCGGAGCGGGTGGTCAGCATCACCTGACCTCCGGGTGTCCTTCCGAATTCTGGCGCGAAGGATGATGTCTCCACGCGAAACTCCTGCAGAGCTTCCACGGAAACCAAGCTGCTCGTGCCGCCCAGCGCGCTGAAGGCTTGCGCGGAACCCGTACCTGATTCGCCCGAATACAGGCCGGTCGTAGTGACACCGAAGTTCGCCGAGACGCCGTCGACAGTGAAACTGTTGGCGTCGCTGCGCTGTCCGGAGATGCTGAACTGACCGCTGGCACTCTCGTTGCCGCCGCGCTCGGTTTGCGCAATGACGACTCCGGGGGTCAGCTGCAGGAGCGTATTGAAGCTCCGGCCGTTGAGGGGAAGATTTTCGACGAACTGATGGTCGATGACAGTGGAGACGGCGGCGGATTCCGTCTGAAGTCCGGAAGCGCCGCCCTGAACGGTGACAGTTTCAATCGCTGCGCCCACGGGAAGCGTGAAGTTAACGGCCAGCGCATCTTCGGTGCGCAGAACGATGTCGGGCTTAAGCAAGGTCTTGAAGCCCGGCTTTGATACCTGTAGGCGGTACGGGCCCGGCGGAAGGTTCGGGATCTGATAGATCCCCTCGCTGTTCGTGTTGCCGGGATAGCGGATTCCGGTCGCGTCATTGACCATCTCCACATCGGCTCCGGCGACGGGCCTTCCGCTCGGATCGAGCACGATGCCGCTGACGATGGCGCTGGTCGATTGAGCAATGGTCGGGGATCCCGCCAACAGGGCGAAGAGCACCAGCCGCAATGCGTCTCTCGGTCTCACACGAGGCTCCTTGGGATAACGGGAATGATTCTGGTTCATCCTGTCTACGCAGGACCCGCCGGTTCTTTATCAGATGATTCTGAAAATTCCTGCGCGATGCAGTTCGCCTGCGGAGCCCTGGTCGGAAAACCAGACAGCAAAGGACTGCCGCCGGACAGGTCTATTCGAGCGGAATGCGGCGATTCTTTTGAACCCGCCCTCCCGAACGTCGGTTCTATGGATGGTTGGGTTCGATGCGCAAATAGGCAAAAAGCAGAGGTTTGCCGCTGGGATGGCTGCTTCCGCCGTGCGGTTCGACCGTGACGAACACAGCGTCGATATCGGCGAGAGTTTTGGGGTCTTCGGCCTTGAGAACCCAGCGCTTTTTGGCCGCGTTATCGACATAAAGGATGCCGAGATTCACGGCGCGCGCCTGGTCCGGCCCGCGCCGGCCCCAGGCCTGAAACGTATTGGCATCCCGCAGCCCCGGTTGCTGATCGAGGTCGTAGGCATAGAAGATCAGGGATTTGCCCTTCGTATAAAACACGCGACCGAACGGCCGCTCGGTGTCGCCGGTCTTTGCCACATCGTAGACTTCGGCGATGTAGAGGTTACGCGAGCCCATCAGCTCGCGGATGTCCTGATCGTGGTCGAGCAGCTCCTGCTCCCGCGCGATCTCCTGATCCCGCTGTGCCACGCTGCTTTGGAGCTCATCGATTTGGCGCTGCAAGGCAACCAGCGCGACCGTGTCCTGAGTATTCTGACTGCCTGCCGAGTCGAGCCGCTGTTTCGTCGCTTCGAGATCGGCCTGACTTGCGGCTAGCTGACGGGACACGTCTTCAACACTTTGCTGCAGCTGACCTTGGCCGCTTTCGCTTGAGCGCAGTTTCTCTTCAAGAGTGGCCTTCTCACCTTCGAGCTTCTTGACTTCGGCGACTTTGCTGTCGAGTTCCGTCCGAATTGCGGCGCTCTGGGCATTGTCCGCCGGGCCGGGCACTGGTTCCGTGCCAGCAAGAGACTTCCCTGTCCCCGGCGACGGTGTATGCGCGGCCGGAGCGGCGCCTAGGGCCAATTCCGCTCCTTTGTGGATGCCGGTGCGGTAAACGGAATACCCGAGGGCGACCACCAGAATGATGCCGGCGGCATACTGCCACCACAACTGCCGCCACAAACCGTCGACTGGGCCGTCTTGAAGGTCACGCGGAGGCGGCTTCAGGTGGATCGAGGGCTGGGCCGAATCGTGTGCGGGATTCGGGCCGTCCGCGGGAGATGTCGTCTGCGCCTCCTCCCGATCAAGCCGGGCGAACAGCGCGGCCTCCGCTTCGTCGATCGACCAGACTGGATCCGACTTCGCAACATGGTCGGCATGCCGTTCGACGCTAACTGCGGGAATGCCAGTATCGACCAACGCCTGGTACTGGTCGAAGGCTTCACGGCAGGTGGGGCAATCGCGGAGGTGTTCCTCCAGACGACGGCGTTCCTGAGCGCTCAGCAGTTCTGTGGTCGCAAGGGCGCAGAGTTCGAGGAATTCGTCGTGGGATTCGCTGGGCGACACGGGCCGCGCTCCTCCGCTGGAGCCATTTTCTACCATATCGCTCATTTGGCCTGCAATTTCGTGCCGAAAAGCTCTTTCCGCATTTTCTCGAGGGCACGGTAGTAGTGGTTGCGGACATTGCCGACCGACTGATCAATCACGGCAGCGATTTCCTGAAGCGTGTAGCCGTCGAAGAAATGGAGGCGCATCACGAGGCGCTGGGCTTCGGAGAGCGCTTCGTCGATCCGCCGCAGGGCGTCGCGACCGAGAGCCGCCTCGATCGAATCGTCGTAGGAGTTCGTGAGGGTGGCTGGCTCTTCCGCCCGGAGGATCGCCTCCTGCAGTTCGAGGTTCGAATAGAAGCGGCGTGAGACAAGATAGCGTCGGCGGTCGAAAGCGCGGTGATACGTGACTTGGACTAGCCAAGAACGCGCCGAGCCGCGCTCCGGATCGAAGAGACCTGCTTTGCGGAAGACGAAGAGAAAGACCTCCTGGACCAGATCTTCCGCTTCCGAGGCGTCACGAACAATCCGTTCCGCTAGGACGCGGATAATTGTCGCGTAACGCCGGAAAAGAGTAGATAGCGCTTCCCTCTCGCCGTCTGCGACTCGCGCAAGCAGATACTCATCCGACATGTCGAACCCGGGATGCGCAGTAGCGGCAGTGTCAACCGCTTGATCCATCCCGGACACGGAGAGAGCAACAGTCTCGGTCTCCACTGAGCCGTCAGATGGAGAGTGTATCTCCGCCCGATCTGCTTCCTGAGCGGTGGCAACAACCCGTGGAAAATAACCTGCCGCTTCGGAGTTCATCGCGTTCTCGTGTGCTCCTCTCGAAGCTCAAGAACAGATGTCACCGATGGCGTCGACCCTCCGCAGGAATAGTGTCGGATTTGACACCTCTCCGCAGCCACTGAGTTGTCGGTAACTGCCCGTTGGCCAACAACCGACAAGGCTAGACGATGAATCTCGTAATGGCCAAACGTCGAAAACAAATTCAGCCTCTATCGGGAGTTGAAAAGGCGTTTGGAGAAGCAATGCGCAGCTTGCGAGAAGAACGCAAGATTTCGCAGATGACACTCCATGTACGCACTGGTTTGGACCGAACGTTCATCAGCGACCTGGAGAGGGGAATTCAATGCCCCAGTCTTCGTACGATTCTCCGCGTTGCACTGGGCCTCGAAGTGAATGCCTGCACTCTCCTCCGGCGAACTGAAGAATCGTCCCATTTCGTTTCACCGGCGAAGTGAGCGTCCAAACGTGACTAGCACGTTAGCGCTATTGGCCTAAAAAGGCAACCATTCTTTAGGCCATTGGCCCATGTTGTTTAGATGCAGTTCCCTCTAGGGTCAAAGACGAGGCATGGAGAATCTCGTCCTGTTCGGCAGGAAAGTTCGCGCAGTTCGCGAAGCCCATCGCTATTCGCGAGAGGCCGCCGCAGAGCGGGCGGGCATCAGCGCAACCTACTTGGGTGAAATTGAGCGAGGAGAGAAGTGGCCGTCGCTCGACGTTATCCTTGCTCTCGCGACTAGCCTCGATTCGCTGCCCTCGTCATTTTTCGAATTCTCGGCCGAGGAGACCGATCAACGGGTTCTCCAGGCCGAACTCGCGGGCTTACTGGCAAGTCGAGATCCAGAGCAACTGCAGCTGGCACTTCGTCTCCTAAAAGCTGTTTTCAGGCTCTAGCGAGGACCGATCGCATTTGGAGCCGCATTTTCCTTGATCGACAGAGATCCTTGAGGACTCTTCTGCTTTCCAGAGGATCGCTGTCCCTTCCGAATAGAGCCAGCGAGTGTCAATCGGGCGATAGCCCATGGCCCTTGCTTTGCTGTCTAGCCGCAATCTTCCGGTGCCTCCTGTGAAACGGGGGCGGGCATCGCGGGCAGGAACAGGCCCCGCTGGGATGGCAAGCGGAAGACGGCAGGACCGACTGGAGTGAGGGAAGGAGCCCCTTCCCTCCCCCAAAAGCGCGCTATTTTGAGGAAACTCTCTTCCCGCGCAAAGAGAACGCATACGCCGTCACGCAGCGTGTAGAGCCCGCGCAGAATCCCTGACGGGAAGGGCGTTCGAACGAAGCCGCTGGCGCGGCCGCCGCATTTGCGATCAAAAGCCGAGCTGGATGAGTGCATTGGCCTGAAGTCGACAGTTGAGAGTTGAACTTGCGTATCAGTGATACGCTAGCCGAATTCATCCGATCGTCAATCTCGTCGAATATTTTCGTAGTCATTCTGATTTCGAAGATCAGCGACCCTATGTAGTGTTCTATATTTAGTCGAGACCCGAATTGACCGTCTACGGGTTCTCCAGGGAGTTCTTCATGAACAGAGGACTGAAGTGGGATCTGAGGATACTATTGGCGTTCGTGCTCGCAATCGCCGTTGCAGGCAGTCTTTGCGCACAGGACATCACTGGCAGTTGGCAGGGAACAATTACGACGCCCCAGGGCAGACCGGGGCGCATGGTTCTGCGGGTCATACACGGTGACAGCGGGGCGTTCAAAGCAAGGATCTACAGCATCGATCAGGACTTCACTGGAGATTGGGTCGACTCAATGACCGTGCACGACTCGACCGTGCAATTTGCGGTCGGTATGCTCCAGCTTTCCTACGACGGTAGGCTCAGCGCCGACGGCAAAACCATCACCGGCACATGGACACAGGGCGGTTCGACCCCTTTTACCTTCCAAAAGACTACCCCGGCGGCCGCGTGGCCCCTACCCCCCGACCCCTCACCCCACACTGTGAAGCTTGTCACCGTCGAGCCGGGCGTCCAGCTCGAAGTGCTCGATTGGGGTGGCACTGGCCGGCCTCTCATCTTCCTCGGCGCTCTGGGCGACACCGCGCACGAGTTCGACCAGTTCGCGCCCAAATTTACCGGCAAATATCATGCGTACGGCATCACCCGCCGCGGCTTTGGCGAGTCCAGCGATCCTACGCCCAACGACGACAATTATTCGTCCGACCGCCTGGGCGACGATGTCCTTGCCGTCATCGCTGCCCTTCATCTGGATAAGCCAGGCTTGCCTAAGCCAGTCCTGGTCGGTCACTCAATCGCCGGCGAAGAGCTGAGTTCTATCGGCAGCCGTCATCCCGACAAGGTCAGCGGACTCATCTACCTCGAGTGCAGCGGTACCCACTCTTTTTACGATCGCGCCCAGGGCGACCTGCATCTCGACATGATCGATGTCCGCAACAAGATCGAGCAGCTTCTCCCGGACGGCGGCGACCCCTCCGGCCCGATCCAACCAACAGAGGCCCTGTTGGCCGCCCTGCCCCAGCTCGAAAAGGAGCTGCAAGATCAGGTGAAGCTGCAACAAGCCGTCGCGCCACCCACCCCCGATCCCTCACTGCCACCAGACCCGCACCCCACGACCGCAAGCGCCTTCGCCGCCATCGTCAGCGGCGAGCATAAATACACCGAGATCAAGGTACCCAGCCTTGCCTTCTTCGCTGTGCCGCATGACCTGAGCAGGGTCTTCCCGGGCGATCCCGCTCGCCATGCCGCCGTCGCAGCGGCCGATCTCGAGAGGCAAACCAGATTGGCCAATGCCTTCGAAGCAGGTGTTCCCTCAGCCAAGGTCATCCGTCTGCCGAACGCGGATCACTACATCTTCCGCTCCAACGAAGCAGAAGTGCTGCGCGCGATGAACGACTTCCTCGGCAAGCTGCCTCAACAGTGATAACCGATCCGGTCAAAGGCCAGACGAGCGCAAAATCGCCAATGCACTCGTCGAGTCAAGATAGGTAGCAAAAGTCGACATAGCGGAACTGATCCGGGTGTGAACGGCACAGAATCTGCGCCTGCTCCCGGATCGTGTGATCAAGCCAGCTACCGACCCCGAAGAACCGCTGCAAATCGACGGTGCCGCACTGCTGGTGCTTTTTGACGCTTTTGCAACAACGTCAGAGGTTACGGTGGCACAATGGGTCCATCGACGCTGCCAGAAAAGCGTTGGGCAGAAGGTGAAATCATGCGATCCCCAGATCATGCTCTTCAGGGTGTTCCATCGTTGCGCGGGGTTTCTCCATTTAGAGTTGCCGCAGCAGGCATCGCCTGCGCCGCGGTCGCTCTCGCCGCAGCGATGCTGAGCCGTTTTCGCAGCCAGCCTAGCCTCATCCTGCTGGGCATCGCGGTGATCGTGCTTTGCATCATGGCCCTTCTGCATGCCCGGTTCCTGCAACTGGCTCAAACCCGGTTCCTGCTCACCAGAGAATCTCTTGATCGCCGTGATTATGAGTTCCATTCGGTTTTCGACCGCTCGCTGGACGCGATCCTCATCCTTGATGACCAGCTGATTTGTCAGGAAGCCAATCCGGCTGCCTCCCGGCTTCTTGGAGTCGATCATCACAGGCTGGTGGGCCGATCAATGGGCCAGTTTTCTGCCGACTCCATCGAGCCCTCTCTGTTATGGAGGCGCCTCCTGGGAGAGGGTCCATATCGCGGACGGATGGAACTGCTGCGAGCGGATGGGGCGCGAATTCTGGCGGAATTCACTTCATCAGCCAACATGCTCCCGAGCCGGCATTTGCTGATGCTGCGGGATTCGACTGCGCAGGTTCGCGCAGAGGAAGTGAGAAGCCGCAGTCTTGCCGTGGCGAAGTCGAACTTTCTTGAGGCTCAGGTACTGCGGAACGCTACTCTGGCACTCACGCATAGCGTTCCAATGAACGCTGTCCTCGACAATCTGTTGGAAAACGTCCACCCGTTCATTCCGTACGAAACTGCCCACGTTCTGTTGCTCGAAGCCCCCGGTCGGCTTTTCCTCGCCCGCGAGGTTTGCTCGGAAATCGGAAAGACCCACAGATCCGAATTTGCAGAAACGGTGGACTCAGGCGCTTTTCCGGTCCTGATGCAGACACTTGAACAACGCGGAGGCCTCCTGGTTTCCGACACTCGGCTTGAAAGCGACTGGCGCAGCTTCACGAGGGAAACCACTGCGGGATCGTGGCTCGGCGTTCCGCTATACACGGAGGAGGAGGCCATTGGGATTCTGTCCTTCGTTCACACCAGCCCGAATCGTTTCACCGCCGAGCATCTCCGGCTGGCCGCTTCACTGGCGATACCGGCGTCTCTGGCTGTACAGAATGCCCGGCTCCACGAGCGAGCTGAAATCTTCAGAGCAGAACTCGAACGGCACCTCTCGAATCCTCAGCGTACCGAGAACTGAGTATCGCTCGCTTCTGAAAAGGGCGGTCGCATAGCGGGACCGCTACTTGCTGGCGGCTTCCTTCTTTTGCTTAGCCCACCTTTTTTTCTGAGCGGCGGAAATCTTCGCACGTGCCGCTGCGCTCAATGGCTTGCGCTTGCGAGCTGGCTTGGCCGCGTTGGCCCCATACTGGAAAGACGTAGCACCACGGCTGCTCACTGCCCCGCCGCCGGCCAATAGCTCTCTGACTTGCTCAAGACGCGCGATTTCCCCGTCCAGTGCGGCCACGATGTCTGCAATTGCCATTCGTGAACTCTCCTCCGGTCCCAATTCTACATAGCACACAAATTTGAGGTCAGGCCAACCGCGCCTTTCCGCGCAAGCCGGTGTCTCCCATAGCACAAACTAAGATGTAGCCCGGCAAATCACTCGCCAGAATCCAGCAGCGTTAAGACCTGTGTGTTGAGTATCAAACGGTTATCCTAGCGCACAGCATCTTGTCAAGACGGGCATACCTGTTCCTTCAGGCTGGAGTCTCCGAAGAGCGCATCAGATCATCCAGGAACTCCGATTCGGGTGCTGTGCTTGTTACGAGGAGATGGTCGCGTGCGCGGGTGCAGGCGACGTAGAGGAGTTGCCGTTCGGTGTTGTAAACATCCTCAAGGTCGCCTTCATCGGCCACTGTTTGAATCCGTTCCTGAAGTGGAATGACCTCGTCGTCACAAGCCATGACACCGACAGCGCGAAACTCCAAGCCCTTAGTAAGGTGCATTGTGCTCACCGACACCGAGCCGGGCGTAGTCTCGACGTGTTCGTCGAGAACCTTGGACTTCACACCTGCCTTTTCCGCTGACAACTTGGGCCGATCAAGCTGAGCGGTCGAGCGGACGAATAATGCGATCTCGTGAGGCTGTAGCCCGGTCTCTATCAGGTTGGTCAGCCAATCGCCAACTGCGCCGATCTCGTCGGTAGTAGATTTGTACACTTTGATGTCTGGCTGAGGGCCGTTGAAGAGCGAAATGGTGCCCTTACGGGCTTCGATGTTGCCGTCAACGTCGGTTATCTGCGGGTCCAGTAGGCGGTCCGCCTGCGACCGGATCTGATGTGAAGTCCGATAGTTGATCTTCAGCGTTGTGGAGCGGCCGCGCACGTCGATCCCCGCGGCCTTCCATGAGAATGGCTGCTGGAAGATGCGCTGGCCAAGATCGCCGGCGAAGAAGAGGCCATTGGGTCGGCCCGATCCGAAGGCCGCGAGAAAACGAATCTGCGCGACGCCGATGTCCTGTGCTTCGTCCACCACGGCAAAGTCGAATGGCAGTGCAGCTCCGTTGGCATAGTGCCGAGCCAGGATGTTGAACATGCCTGATGTCGTGATGAGACCCTGTTCACGCAAACCGGACCGCACAGCCTCAAAGATGGACCACAGCAGTTTTCGCTGTTCCTCCTTCAGGCGCGTCTTCCGGCCCAGGCGGTTCACGTCGCGGTACTCTTCCCAAGTATCCAATTGCCAGCCATCGACTACCTGCCCCCATTCTGTCTCAAGGAAGCGAAGCGAGAATTTGTGGCCCCCAACCTTTGTGGAACCTTGCTGTAAAAGTCCGGTGATCTGCGCATCCGTTGCGATCCGCAATTTGCCGATGTTCAGCTCGTACAGGCGCCGCCCGATTGCATCCATCGAGTACACCTCGATACGCTCGCCCAAACGAGGTTCACCAGTAAGAAGCAGGCGCAGTTTCGCGCGGAGGACGTTAGCCAAAGGCTCGGAGAATGTAGTCAACAGCACGCGGGCTTGGGGATTTCCGCGGGCCAGATGCGCGGCCCGATGCAGCGCCACGATCGTCTTTCCGGTTCCCGCAGTGCCAGACACGCGCGCCGGTCCATTGAAGTTCTTTTCTACGATCTTGCGCTGCTCGGGATGCAGAAACACCGCCCAACGTTCCCACGGATAGTCGAGCGCCAGGGCAAGCTCCTCGATATTCTTCATGATCCGGAAGCGCCGTAACGCATCGGGATGCTCGAAGGGATTGCCGTCCGGAGCCACATGCTCGGGGACCGGCGGACGGATGCCGGTGGCAAGATTCAGCAGTGCTTCGGCGGCCTCCGCGGGCAGGTGTCCCGCGATTTCGAGCAGACCGTCCTCAGTCGCGTCCAGGACTTCAGCCACCCATTCAGGAGGAACGCCATACGTGAGCAGTGTGCCTTCGGAGATATTGTGGAAGACTCGCCGTTTGGGCGCTTCCTGCTCCTTTTCAACGTACTTCGGAACCGTGATCTCTTGCACGCGCTCACGGATCTCCACCAACTGGGCAGCGCCCGTCTTCGGATGTGTTTCGAGGCGCCGGCGCTCAGCCCACTGGTACGCTTCGTCGTGGTGGTTGACGTAGCACAGCAACAGGCTCGTTCCGGTGCGGTGGACGATAATGCGAAGGTCGCGGCCGACTCGAATGGACCAGAAGTTCGGGTCTTTGGCTTTGTCCAGCTTGTGGAATTGAAGGCTGGGATGCGCCGGATTCAATTGCAGGTCGAAGGCGGCCGTCTTGGCGGCTTTCTGTTCGTCGCCAGTCAGCTTGGCAAGACTGCCTGTGAATGTGTCCGCGATTCGGAATTCCATCGGCAATCGTCCTCAGTTCACGCGAAACACCTTCATTACCTCGTCGCCAAGGTGGTTGATGACCTTCACGGCAATCCGCCTTGATTCGGGCTTGTCGAATGGACGCGAAGTGTCGCTGTGAAGCGATTCCCACGCCTCTTCGTTGATCTCGGCCTTTAGCGTCGTTTTCAACGCCTTGTACGGGTCGTTCGCGCCGAGGAAGTACGCGTGGCGCACGAAGAAGCTCTCCTCGTTGTAGTCCGTATCAACGAACCAGCAGGCAATTTCATCCGGCCCGTTGCTGCGAACTTCTCCAGTACTCGGATGAAAGACATCGACGCCGTTCACTTTTACCCGAATCTGACGGTCCGGCGCGTCGAGGATCTGAATGTCCGGTTCTCCGAAGATGACAAAGAGATTGCCTTTGCCCGTGTTCTTCAGGTCCTCTGCCATATGCAGGTCGGCATTCATGCGCGCCTTCAGCACACGGATCCGGCCCAGCTTGCCGAAGTCGGCGGAATGGGCGTCGTAGCTGAAGGCACAGGCGATCAGCACATCGAAGGCGGCGTCGCCGGCCTCGCGCGCCGCGGCGACCAGGTCTTCGCGGGTGACGGTGCCAAACTCGGGCCCAATAAAGATGCCGGCGCGCTTTTCGCTGTCGTCGGCTTCGACGTACCGTCCTTCGGCACAGATGTAATTGCCGGGCCAGGGTGCAAGTGAGGTAAAGACGATCTTGTCTTCTTTATGCGCCTGCTGCACGCCTGAGATTTTCAGGTTGTCGAGAATGATCTGGACAAAATCCCGAGCGTCGCGCGTGTCGGCATCGCTTGCGGTCGAGGTTTCAATCAGTTCCTCGTCTTCATTGACCGCCAGCACGCGATGTGGCGACAGGCTCTCCACGGTAAAGGGCCCGGCTACGCGGACCTTCTTCTTGTCGTCGTACGGTCTGTCGTAGAAGTACTCAAAATCAGTCTTCGCAGCGATTGAAGCATCGATGGACTTCTGGCGGGCGATGCGCTGGTCCCACCATGCCGCGCAGAGTTCCCTCACGTTCGCCGACCATTTCTCGTCTGCCTCACGTGGAATTTCCCACTCTTCCCAACTCATACCGAGAGCGGAGTTCAACTGTTGCCGAAGAGGTTCAAGGCGGGTCTGGTAGTCGTCCCAGATCACGTCGATTTCCGCATCGTTCGCAATCCCGCCGGAGGTAATGTAATTCGAACGTCGATAAACAAACCCGTGCCGTACGTTGCCGTGAGTTGGTGCGCTGGAAGAAACCTTGCCCTGAAGCTCTGCTTCTTTGGTTTGGCCTTCGGGGCTGTCGGCGAGCAAATAGTAAGGGTAGCGAGCGCCCATAATGCGAGCGCGAGCCAGGGCCAGGGCAACGCGAGAGGTATCAATAGTGATCCAGCGTCGGCCCCATTGCTCAGCCACGAATGCTGTCGTACCAGAGCCGCATGTGGGATCGAGGACAAGGTCGCCTGGGTCGGTGGCCATCAGAATGCAGCGTTCTGCGATACGCTCATTTGTCTGGACAATATAAACTTGATCTGATGCCCCACCGAAGCCATCCCACCAGTTTGATATCCCCTTGTAGGGGAAGTCATCAAAATACCTCTTGTAGTCAAGTGCGTTCTGGCTCCGAACCAATCGTCCAGCGATTCGGTTCCGGTCCATTCCGGTGAGTCCCTTATCTAAGGGCCTTGATGTGTGGCTCCAGCAACGGCCGGAAGGTGGCCGGACATCTACGCCATCAAGCGTGACAGGATGCATCTGATTCGCCCGGTTACCGCCATTTGTTATTGGCCACGGTCTAAATAGCCTTCCTCCCGGAAACTCAACCTGTACACGCCCTGGATAGACGCGAAAATCAAGCTTTTCTCCGTTGTCGTCCTTGTAATCCTTCAGGTTTATTTCTTTCCCGTTCGGAAGTTCAATTTTCGAGAATTCGTCCAAAGTATCCGCGTCAATCTGACGCGCTTCGTAGAGCGAATGGAATTTAAGAATGCCCTGATGCCTGGGTGAGCGACCGTACCAAAGAATAAAGTCGTTAATAGGGTCCATAAAGGAAGACTTCTGTGAGCCCTTTTTCTTCACCACTATCTCGGTTACGAAATTGTCTTCTCCAAATACTTCATCCAATAGCGCCCGCACACGGTGCACATTCTCATCTCCGATTTGGACGAAGATCGAACCAGAATCCGTAAGTAAATCTCGCGCGACGGTCAACCGATCTCGAAGGTACGTCAAGTACGAATGAATTCCATCTCGCCAAGTGTCACGAAACGCCTTTACCTGCTCGGGCTCGCGTGTGATGTGATCGGCGTTTCCGTCCTTCACGTCGCGGCTCGTCGTGGACCATTGAAAGTTCGAGTTAAATCTGATGCCGTAGGGCGGGTCGATGTAGATGCACTGCACTTTCCCGCGCAATCCTTCGCGCTCGGCAAGGGACGCCATCGCCTGCAGGCTGTCGCCCAGGATCATGCGATTCGACCAATGCGCGTCGTGTTGGTAGAACTCAGTTCGCGCGGCTTCGCTGGCCAAGCCGTTGAAGTTCGCGAATAGGTCGAACTGTGGTTCGACGGACGTCCTGCTCGCCTTTGTCTCCCGTTTCAGGTCGTCGATCAGAACCTTGGGATGGACCTTTTCCTGGATGTAAAGCGGCGGCGCTGGCACCACCAGATCGGACCAATCCTGCTCGTCTTTGCCGCGCCAGACCAGTTGCGGATCGAGATCATGATTGCGGCGCTCGTAGGCCACGCGGATGGGTGACAGTTCCTCGGCCCTCATCACCGACTGATATTCGGCGGTGGGGATATTGCGGCGTGAAGCCTCCGTATGAAGGAGCGTATCGACAACCTTCTTCGGCTTCTCTTTTATCGTCTTTGGCATTGCTCTCCCTTTACAGCGCGACCGGTGCGGCCTGCGCTTGGCTCACGGAATCGACAATCTTCCGGAACTCGCTCTCGACTCGCGCGGCGAAATCGGCATCCATGCCAAACACCTCAGTAAACTCGGCAAAAGCCCAACGGCCGAATTGTTTGCTATTGTTCACTCCCGGAATCCAGTAGCTTTCCATCGCGATCTTTTTATCCTTAGCGTCTTCGCGCCGGTATCCCTTCACCTCAACCACCAGATGAAGAAGGTCGTCCTCGCCGTGGCCATCTTCAACCAGAACAATGAAATCGGGCCGGTAGACGTGGCTCTCCGACCCGTGACGATAGGGCACGTCGAAGCCAAGGTTGTGGTTCTTAACGTAGGCGCGTACGCGCGGATGGTTTTCCGACACGCGACAGAACTCCGCCTCCCAATCACTGTCGAGAATCACCCAGTTGATGTGGCAGCGCCGCGAGTCCGTCTCCCAGCGGCTGGTTTTGGACGTGTTGAAATTGACATGACTGGTAGAGCCGACCGGATTGTAAGGGTCAAGCAACACCTTGATGGGCGCGCGATCAGCGGCTTCCGCTGTGATCGCCGCGGTGATGCGATCGCAGGCCATGTCGGCAAGGTGACGATAAAGGATCTGAGCCGGGTATGTGTCACCCTTGCAAATGAGGCAGGTGTCCAGCCATTCCTTGACGATGCGTTTGATCTGGCCGAAGAGGTGGAGTTTGGCTTCTTCGCCAGGATCGCGCCACTTGGTATAAAGCAGGTGCGTGGTAAGGCGGTAGAGCACGGTCGAAGGCCGGGTATCGCGCAGATGAGCGACGGTTAGGTTAACGCTCTCGCCGACGATACCGGAGTTTTGCGTCTGCGAGGGGCCAGTCAGCTCCGGCGTCAGATTCAGGATGGAGTCTGCCTTGAATTTCGCTGTGAGCCGCTCGTTGGGCAACTCGACGCGATACCCCATGACGCGGGGAAAGGCGATTTCCAGAGCATCGCGATCGGGCCGAACGGCCTTGACTTGGATGGTCTGCCGGGGCGGGACGGGGACGACCACGACTGGCTTCGCAGCAAAGTCGAAGGGAATACCAAGCACATCGGCATATTCAACATTGAAGAGTCCCTCCTCGTTCAAGTCGTAAGACTGCCGGCGCAGCGCGCGTCCGATGACCTGTTCGCAGAGCAGTTGGGTTCCGAAGGCGCGTACTCCGAGCACGTGGGTGACTGTGTTGGCGTCCCACCCCTCGGTGAGCATGGCGACCGAGACGACGCAGCGAATATCGCTGCCGAGCCGGCCCTCTTTGCCGACCGTATTCATGACCTCCCGAAGGACCAGCACATCGTCGATCTCTTCGGCCTGGATCTGCTGGCCGCTGCGCTCGACGATCTCTCGCCGGAACTGTTCGAGTTCCGCAGCTGCGGCATTGCGGAAGCCTTCTTCCAGAGGCTCGCCGGACTCAAGCTGTTCGCTGTCGATCAGGAGGGTGCGAGGGCGAGGATAAGGATTCCCGTACTCGTCGAAGTTCCGGAAGTGTTCGAGACGGCCGTTCTCAAGTTGGGCCGATCCATCCTCATTCGTGCGGAAGAAACCGGAGACGTAATCGTAGACGAGTTTCGACGTGGACGTGTTGTTGCACACAACGATAAAGCACGGCGGGACCTTAATAGCGGCTTCCTGCCACTTCTCGAATGTTTGTTTGTAATGCCCGTAAAGCGCGTCGAGCGCGGTGTATAAGGGTGTGGGCAAGCTCAGTGGATCGAGGTTTTCCGCCTTGCCGCGCCCCTTCTTCGGCATCTTCCTGCGGATGTGCTCCCAGAGATTCCTGAATATCGGAACTTCCGCGCCGGGGATGTTGTCGGCTACGGGGACGCGCGGAAGCTTGACGATACCGCATTCGATGGCGTCCATGAGAGAGAAATCGGACATCGTCCACGGGAAAAGCGTGCCCTCGGCATAGCCGGAGCCACGGAGAAAAAAGGGTGTGGCGGAGAGATCAACCACGCGCGTGAGACCAACTTTACGTTTGACGGCTTCAAGGCCGTTGATCCACAGGCGTGCGGCCTCTTTGTTGCGTTCTGCCTCTTCCTTGTCGTCGCGCGTGAGCGCTTCTTCGTCGGGGTCGCCCGGCTTCTCCTTGTAGCAGTGGTGGGCTTCGTCGTTCAGAACCATAATGTTCTTAAGCCCCATCAGGTCCGGCATGACGCGCTGAATCATTTGCCCTTCGGTTTCCTGGGTGTCGATCGGAGCTCCGTGGCGACCTTCGAGGAGCGCCCGGCCGCCTTTCGAGATCTCCAGCCGCTCGCGCAGTTTGAACGCGTGATAGTTGGTAATGACGATCTTCATCCGCTTGATATCGTCCAGCATGTCCGGGGGAACGAGTTCGCGGCTGGCGTAGTAGCTGTCAGGATCGCTCGGCTGGAGAACGCGAAGGCGGTCTTTGATGGTGATGCCGGGCGTGACTACCAGAAAACCGCGAGTAAAATGCGAGCTGCCGGGACGGCGAACCGCATTGACGGTCTGCCAGGCGATAAGCATGGCCATGACCGTCGTCTTGCCGGCGCCCGTGGCGAGTTTAAGGGCAAGGCGGGTCAGCTCAGGATTCGCCTCGGCATTGGCATTCGCCAGGTGCTCCAGGAACTTCTTCCCCGCCGGGCGCTTCGGCGCAACCTCGGTCAGCCAAATCGCCGTCTCGACGGCCTCTACCTGGCAGAAAAATGGCCGTACGCCCTGAAATTGATGATGCCTCCAATGCTGAAGGAGCCGCGCCGTCTCCGGAGTTACGAGCCAGTCGTTGGGGCTGGGCAGGCGCCGCCACTCATCCACCTGCTGGCGCAACTCGTTGATGATGGGAATGGGCTCATAGCGTTGCTTGCGGGTGGAGAGCCCCGCGCCGTCATCGAACTCCAAGTCTTCCTGGGTTGGCGACTCTTTTCTCTTGCGAGGCTTTGGGATCGGCGTAATGAACTGTGCGGTTCGCCGCGTCTCGCTGATCCGCTGCGTCGGTTGGCCGCTCGCATCCAGCTCCCAGTGCCGGGCGGGGTATTCGTAGGGCGAATTGAGGATTGGATGCTCGAAAAAGCGGCTTTCCATCGTCGTCTGCCATGCCCCTTTTGCACCGCGAAATTCCCAGCTCCTGCGTCGCTCACGCGATCACGACGATACTCCAAGACGAGCAGACGAGCCGCAGCCATTGCAGATGATTCGCCCGGCCCAAATCGCCATTTCGGAGAACGATATAAGTGTACGACGCAGGCTTCGGAGGCTTATCTTTTCGGTCCAGATTGCCACTCAGGTACACGAATTAAGGCCGGACCGTCATTCTGGATCAAAGAGTCCTTCTCACTGGCGGATTTGTACGCCGCCGATATTCAGGTTCACGACCTCGGCGTGAACGGCGATCCACGGCTGGAGGGTCGGGCTTCCGTCTGGTTCCATATTCGGAACTTTGAAAAGAAGATCCAACCTAACGGGTCGACAGGTGTCCGGGTATTTTCCCGGGTCCCAATCCAGCCCCATAGAACCGCGCAAAAAGAGCCTGCAAAATCCCGGTCGTCGACGCCACCATCACGCAGCTCTCGCCTTCCCTGCGGCCCGGCTCGACGACCCATCCATTGTCGCTCGGTGCAGCAGCCCGCGAAGGCGCGAATTGGGACACTGACTCGGGGTGAGATTGGAAGCTGGCGCAGTGGAGCGAGCGTGACGGAGTGCGATGCTACGTTCTATTGAACGAGACGCCACCCGTCGTCGTACAGTCGGAAATTGGCGGTGCTCGTCTCAGGAGCTGATGGCACAGCCCCCAGTTCCTTTCCGTAGTCAGTTGGTATCCAGCGGCTCGTGAATTCAGCAACGGCGACGCTCGGCTCCGGGCTAGTAATACCCGTCACATCGATGAACTCGTGTTTGAAAATGGGAACCATCCAGACTCTGTCTGAGAGTTTCCTCCATCCCTTTGATTCGGCCAGCCCCTTCGGTGTCAAAGAGACATCAACGGCGCAGGAATTGAATTTGCACCCCCGTACGACGAGAGTTATCCATCCCGCCTTTTCATAATTGCGCAGATCTGGCAACCCACCGCCGCGTACACCAAATATGCTTCCGGACTGACCGACAACCTGGCTCTTCATTTCCGAAACTTGCGTGGTTTGAGCGCCCTTCTCGATCATCTGCTGTGTGTAGTACTGCTCCTTGATGAGCCTGGCCGCCTTCGAGCGACTTAGCTCCTTGGAGCCGCAGGCTGTAAGGGCCACGCAAAATATGAGGACAATGGCAGCGGCGTACCGATTCATGGTCATTCTCCTTGTCATGCAGAGATTATCCAAAACATCGTTGCGAAGACAGTCCTGGATATCCGCGGGCGATCAAAGGCGTCCGTTAAAACGGCGGAATTTCAGCTCGACTCCTGGCAATTAGCTTCCCGTCTCGTCCGACGTACGCATATCCCGCATCGAGCTGGACCACAGCCAAGCCTCCTAAAAAATCCGACGCAACACGGAATTGTGGCGCGATAAGCGCCTTACCCTGTTTGTCGATGAACCCCCATCGTGAATCTTGGCGGACTGGGGCCAGCCCTTCAGAAAATCCGCCACAGGTGTCATATTTGGGCTCGATGACGATTTCCCCAGTCTTGTCGATATAGCCGCACTTTTCCGACAGCCCGACCGAGGCGAGACCCTCCGAAAATGCGTCGGCGAACGTGAATCTGAAATCGATGATGACTTTGCCAGTCGAGTCGATGTAACCCCACTTTGAGTTTTGCGGTTGATTCGACTCCACTCCGGCCAAACCACCGGTGAATGCGCCAGCATTGCTAAATTTAGGAGGAATGACGATCGCGCCGGCCTTGTTCATATATCCGTATGTATTGGCACCGGACCCTTGCCTGGGGCTGAACATAAGAACAATAAGACCGTTCGCGAAACCGCCAGAGGCGCTTATCCAATGATCGCGATCCTCGGTTGGCGCATGGAGCACGAGTCTCCCAGTCTTATCGATCCATCCTTGTCGGCCATTCAGTTCAGAAATGAACGCCACGCCGTCGGAGAAGTCGTCGACTCCGGCGGACAAAGCACGTGGGCCCGGAGAGATTGTGGGCCGGATTACCCAGGCGCCATCGTCCTCGATAAAACCGCTCTTGCCCGCTACCGAAACCCTTGCCAGACCTTCGTGGAAATCCCCAGCATCGTCAAACTTCAGCGGGACGACCACCTTGCCATTGGCGTCAACGAAGCCGAACTTTCCGCTTACAGCTTCTACTCTTCCGCGCCCTTCGGAGAAACGCGCCGTATTCGCATAGATTTGCGAGACGACGACCTTCCCCGTCTGGTCGATGTACCCGCACATCTTGGCCGCCCGACAGAGCGGGAATAGAGCATCTGGGCGTTTGGGTAAGACGCTCGGTGTCTGAGCCAGACACAACTGGCCGGCAATGGAGAGTCCGATTCCTACGGGCAGCAGGCGCATTGTTCTTTTGTTCAGTACATTTGATAATCGACTGAGTATTAGCATCTCCCCGCTCCACCAAAAGATTCTGCAACACACACAAATCCGATCACACGTCTCACATCTCCCCAGAAAGGCAACGCCCGCGATTAGGATCAGAAATCGCCATGAATACTCGACCAAGTCGGACCAGTGTCCTTTATCCATCCTGTTCTGCCCGTACTGTCCTTAATCTGGATCCACCAGACAGGCTGTGGGAGTTGCTCCATTTGCCCCATGATTGGACCGGAGATCCATTTCGCTTCAAACTTCTCCCTGCATGACGCCTCCGAGGAGGTGCAGGCCGCGGAGGAGAGAACGCCGTCTGGGATCGATACGGCATCGATCAACTTGCCATTAAGCCAAATTTTCCAAAAGCCCTCGCCACGGTATGTGAGCAGGTAAAGATCACCGGAATTGATGGGCTCCAGGCCCTGAACGCGAATTGGATGGAGAATCTTGATCCGCCCAGGCGTGGTAACTACCACGCCCGCTAACGTGGTGACTCTCTGCCCTTTGGGAAGGACAAATGCCGTTTGAGTGCTCGTACGAGAGGGATGAACCGGGGTGGCGGCGTCCATCGTCAAAACACCTCCATACCGGCATCCCTCGCCGGGACAAGCGCCGATGTCCGTGTAAGTTGACGATAGTGGCGGAAAGTCACGAATGACCGGATTAACCGAAAGGTCGAGCGGTTGCGGTCCTTTAGATTCTAATGTTGCCGGTAGTTGAGATAACCACGGCACAGGATCTGACCATTTCTCCTTGAAGAGCTTTCCGGAGGTCTGGTCCCCCTTCCCGTAAATATTTAACGGTGAGTTCCACAATGGGTCTGTCATATACCGACCGGAAAAATGTCTGACCTCGAAATGCGTATGACAGCCCCATGCGGCTCCGGTGCGGCCGACCATCCCCAATGTGGAATGCGCTAAGACGACAGTTCCGACCTGAACAGCAGGCGGACTCTGCATGTGAAGATAGAGGGTTTCGGTCTCAACCATTTGTACAGCAGGGAGAGGCAATCCGGTTGAGGTAGCTGCATGCTTTAGCCTCACCATATAGCCGAGGAACGCGAAGTCAGGGTCATTGCTGTCCGAGACAGTATCGACGACCACACCGTCCGCCAGTGCGTAAATCGGTGAACCGCAGGGAGCGACGAGATCGACTCCAGGATGGGTGAGCAGTCCCCCCGATGCCACAGCCGCCAATTCAAGGACTTCATTCGAACCAGAACCGGTCTTTGTCACAAGTGTTCCATGCCGGAATTGTCCCAGACATGCTCCGGGAACTACAGAATTCGCAAGACTGCGACAGTTTGCCGACTGAGCTGCGGCGGGCTGGCCTTGCCATGTCACCGTCACAAGCGTCAGGAGGATGAGCAGTGGAAAGATAGACGACGATTGCACCTCAGATTTCCGCTTCAACGTATGTCCCCTTCCCTATTTCGCCTTGTATTTGCAGAGCGGGCACTCATATCTGGGGACGGGATTACGACCCACAATGTAGCCGATGATGAGGAAGATCAACCCAAAGCCGAATGCCCAAATGGTCAAAAAGCCCAATATGAACCAGCCCTTCGATGCTCCTGATCTCCGGAGAATTACGACCATAGCACCGCCGCAGCGGGGACATGTGCTCGACGCGAGACGGTTGATGCTCGCCTGTGTGGCGATGATCGAGCCAAAAGGCGACTGGGTGATTGGAATCCAAGTGGTGCCGCCCTGAGCCACAATGGAATCCGTCACCTTGAGCTCCTGGCGGGCGATCATGCCCCGGATTGCGTCATCTGTGAATGGCCCCCCGCGTTGGCCTGTCGCATATGTCACATGCCACAGATTGGGAGCGCGAACCTCAATCGTTTGGACGTTGGGCGCCGGAGCTAACAGGCTATTGGGCGCCGCCGTCCCGCAGGTCGTGCAGAATTGCGCGGTGTCGCTACGAACAGCACCGCAGTTCGTACAGAATCCCATTCTTCACCTCGAAAATCTGTTTCGCAGCGCGAGCAACACCTCTAAGCATTCCGGCTGTCGTCGCTCCAATTCATAGCTTTCGGGCGCATCCATATCCATTTCGTTCGCTGAAGGATTAGCCTTTCAAGGCGGTGCTCACAGCGACGAATCCGCTCCCGTGCCTATTTTGACGGGAAGCACGCTCCACCGAACCCCGGATCCGATATCTTCTTCGCGATACGCTCCGCCAAAGTCTTCGCGGAACCGACCTGTGTCATCGTGAAGGAGGCATTCGTTTCCTCCTGCCACAAGATCGCTCCCTTTGCGTCGTAGCATGTCGCAACGAGCTTTGGACGGCTGTGAAGGACAATCTCCTGGTTAAGGTATAGGAGGCTTAATGCCCCATTGTCCGCCATTTTGTCGTTTTCGGCGCGGCGTGGGGATTCTCCTACCACCTTGTACGGAACACCTCGTTTGTCGAGAGCCGCAGCGATAATATCAATTGACGTCTCTAATTGCGGGCCGGTCCCTGCGATAACAACTTTGCCTTTCAGACTACCCTCCTGCGCAAAACACGACATCGCGAGCAGGGCACCGATGGCGACACATCGTAGCTTGAGCATTGAATTTCCCCCTTATCGTTCAGCTAGAGGCTGGTGACGGTTCCCATCCCTTAGATTGGAGCAGGACTCGCCAGTCCCCTTTTCCTCGTTTGTGTTTTTGGCAATGTGAATCCACCAGAAGCGGTTCCTCCTGCTAGGGTTGGTGCAGCAAGCGCTCACGGATTTGTCTCACATAGCTGACAAACCGTGGTGAAATTCCAAGCATTGGACGTCTGCCCGCCTGGGCTGGTGACGGTGACCGTCCAAGTACCGAGGCCTTGACCGCCGACAAATACACTGTCATTGAATTGATAACTCAACTGACTCCTGGAGTCGTAGGTCAGATTGCCAGGTGTGCTCGGGATCGCGCTACCAGCGGGAGGAGAGAAGGTCAACGTGTCATCACTCTGGAAGCCGCTCCCATCAATGGTTATAGTTTGGCCGAGTAATGGTGCGGTGAATGTCAGTGGACTAACTCCGGTTATCGAGGGGGCTGCCGTGTCTGAGGGTTGGTAACGCCATAGATCGTTCAACAAATTAAACGTCTTCGTCGAGCCATAGCCTTCACCTCCGAAAAGCCAGAGATTGCTACTGTTATCGATCCAACCGACGGGGTAATCGCGGCTTCCCGGCACATTTGTAGCGGTCGGCACATTTTGCGCTCCATAGGCCCCTATCGCATTCGCGGTATTGCTCCCGCTCGCCCAAGTCCACTCATTGGTGCTGGGGTTGAATTCCCAGAGATCGTTAAGTTCGCCCACTGTCGTTGTGGAATCGAAACCGTTGCCGCCGAATAGCCAGAGGTTATTGCTGCTATCGATCCAACTGACGGGGTTTGTCCGGCCACCTGGAGTATTGCCAACAGCTGCTACGCCCTCTGCGCCGTAAACTCCGATTGCACTGTATGTGTTATTTGGCGTATAGAGTGTGCTGCTTCCGCTGATCCAAGTCCACGTCTTCGCGGTGGGATTGAATTCCCAAAGATCATTGAGCGGCGCTCCTCCGGAGCTCCCCGAAGCGTTCCAGCCGCTGCCTCCAAATAGCCAAAGATTATCACTGCCATCGATCCAGCTTGCCGCTTGCCTGCGGCTTCCCGGAACATTGGTCGTAGCTGGGATCCCCTCTGTTCCGTACACCCCGTCCTCGTTTGCCGTGTTGCCTCCACTCACCCAAGTCCAGGTATTCGCCGAGGGGCTGTACTCCCACAAATCGTTGAGTTGTCCGTAAAACCCTGTTGAATCCTCACCATCGCCTCCGAAGAGCCAAAGATTGCCCTTGCTGTCGATCCAGCTGACAGACCTGTATCGGCTTCCAGGCACATTGCTAATAGAAGGTTGACCAAGGGTGCCGTAGACTCCAGGTGTATCCGACGCGCTATTTCCGCTCACCCAGGTCCAAGTTTTGGCGATGGGATCGAACTCCCAGAGATCATCAAGAAACCCTGAAACGTTGTTTGACCCGACGCCCTCGCCTCCGAAGAGCCAGAGTTTATTGTTCTTGTCAATCCAACTGACCGCGTACATCCGAGCCCCTGGAACATTCGTAGTGGCGGGGACTCCCTCTGAGCCATAGACCGCTGGCGCGCTGACGGTGCTACTTCCGCTCACCCAGGTCCAGTTACCTGTGATGGGACTAAACGTCCAAAGATCATTAAGTGAGTCAAGCGACCCCGTGGAAGCATAACCGTAGCCTCCAAACAGCCAAAGAGTCCCACTACTATCAACCCAACTGGAGGCCGCGTAACGGCTGCCAGGCACGTTGTCCCCGGAGGAAACGCCCAGCGTTCCGTAGACACCTAATGCCCCAACGGTGCTGCTCCCGTTTATCCAGGTCCATTCATTTGCGATTTGGGGATTGGTGACTGTGAAGTTCGCCGCAGCCGACGTGCCGCCACCCGGCGCGGGATTGGTCACCACGACCGGATATGTTCCGGCGGTGGCAAGGTCCGCCGAGGTGAGGGAGATCGTGAGTTGGCTGGCGCCCACGTAAGTCGGGGTGTGCGCGACGCTATTGAAGCTCACCGTGGAGGAAATCAGAAATCCAGTTCCATTGATGGTGAGCGCTTGCGGCGGTGCACCAACCGCCAGTGAAGCAGGAGCGAGACTGGTGATGGCCGGAACGGGATTCGTTAGCGAAACTGCAAAGTCAACCGCGACCGATGAGCCACCACCCGGAGCAGGATTCGTTACGACCACAGGATAGCTACCGGCTGTGGCCAGGTCACTCGATGTCAATGAAATTGTGAGCTGATCGGCGTTCACATAGACCGGAGTATGAGCGGTACCGTTGTACGTGACCGTGGAAGAAGCGAGAAATCCAGTGCCGTTGATGGTGAGCGTTTGCGGTGCTGCGCCCACGGCCAATGAAGAGGGCGAGAGCGAAGAGATGGTCGGAACAGGGCTAACCACGCTAATCGCAGTGGAACTCGTAAGCGGTGTCGTGGAGCCTTCCGGGACGATAATTGCGGGAAGTGTTGCCGAAATTGGAAATGGCCCCCCGGGAGTATCCGGAGCAAGATAATCAACCGAGATTCCGACCAGCGAACTCAAGGTACCGGAAGTTGTCCCTCCGTTGAACTTCCACTGAACCTGCGGATTCAAGATGTTCGTGGCGTTCGCTGTGATGGAGAGGGATTGGTCAACAAGGACCGTAGGGGTTTGAGGAGAAATCCCCAATGTCACCTGAGCCGTTTCTCCGGCGCCGCTCACTGCTTTGAAGACGTCACTCATCACATTTTGATTGTTAACCAGGTCAATATGGTCAAACGGATACGGGTAATCCCCAGTCGTTGGATCGTTTCCCACTAATCGCACGAGATTTGGGAGCGAGGAATCGGTTGGGAGAGCACTTGCAACCGGCACTACCCCGTCGTTTGGTGCACCACCAAAGACGGAATTCGTCTCGATCCACGATCCCCACCACGACAGAAATCCCTCGTCCCCTCCGACCGCAAGGATCTCAGTTTGTGGCAGGAGAGTTGCCGCAGCCGCTTGCGCGGCTGGAGCCGCACTTCCAGGCACGTTTACAGGAGCCAGCTCCGGCGCGATGATCTTAAGTTGCATTTTTTGATTTTGTGTAATCTCTGGATCGATTAACGTCGCTATATAGTTGAGTGGTTGGTTCAAATGAAGTGTGAGCAGCCCGTCTGCATTCAGCGCGAGTGGGGTTCCGTCGATTGGGCCTGCAACAAGTACGATGTGTGCAAGCTTTCCTTTAACGCTAGGGGAGAGGTCATTAGCGGACGTCAGGGCGACCAGCGTCCCTTCACTGTGCGCCTCGATATCGATCGTCCCGCTGAAGGAGCAGGAGGATGAGAAGGGCGAATCGAGACTATTCGCCATATCAAGGCTCGAGATGCCGATGGGCTGAGACCAGTCGTAGTTGATTCCGAAAACTGTGTCATAGGGCCCATGAGTTGTGCAGCTCGCGGTTCCAGCTTTCAAGGCGCAGGAAGCGACTCCGTTTGTTTCGCCGAATGAATCCTGCGCGTCGCTTAGAATTCCGTGCACGAGAACAAGAACCCTGGTGCTGCCCGTTGGACAATTGGGCGAGTTAGTAAACAAATGTTTCGAATCGTCCCACTGCGTGAGTGACGCGGTGGTTAGTCCGTTCCCTACTGCGACGGCAATGCCAACCTCGAGCGTGCTGGAGGGCTCTATCATGCTTGGGTCAACAGTCAAAGTCGTCGCATTCGCAGTTGCATCGTAGCTCGAAGGGAGAGAGAAGAAATTGTTAGTTCCATCGTTGACATTTAGCAGTCCGAATGCATTTTGAAGCTGCGTCGTACTGAGACCTTGACCGCCCTGAAGGACAAAAGTGATGCCGGCCGTACCAGCCGCTGCAGTTGCGTTTGACGCAGCATTCGGCCTGAATCGTGACTCGCTCACGGCAGCGCCCACTCCGCCTACTGCCGGGGAAAAGGACATGAGCAACGACGGGCCAATGCCGCCAAAGAGTGTATTCGTAGGTTGTGCAGCCACGGAGGTCAATTGGAGGGTAACGCTAGAATCCCCATTGAGATCGCCGGCCGGGATAGTGACACTGTCTCCACCTGGCAGCGAGATCGTGCCGCCAGCGGAGGCCGTAATCGGCTGGGTCACACTGGCAATTGTTCCTGCGATGAGGACCGAGAACGAACCGGACTTCGTCGAATCCATCGAACTCGTCGCAGAAACGGTCACGATGTATGCTCCTGGAGCTATCGTTGGAGCCTGATAGAGCCCCCCAGCGGTGATCGGACCGTAAGTTGCATTTCCCCCAGACGCTCCATTGACAGCCCAGGTGACGCCGGAGCTGTAGTTTCCCGTCCCGGTCACAGTGGCGGAGCACTGGCTGGTCTGTCCGGTCGGCACGACTGAAGCGGCGCAGGAGACGCTGACAGAAGTGATCGAGGATCCGGCACTCACCGTCACTGATGCGCCGCCGGACTTTGTGGAGTCCTGAACAGAAGTCGCCGTGATGGCTGACTTGCCCGAAGCGGGTACGGTGCCGGGGGCGGTATATAGACCCGTCGCCGAAATTGTCCCCGAATCGACCGTCCACGTCACCGCAGAACTGTAATTGCCTGTTCCGCTGACTGTTGCTGTGCACTGGCTGGTTTGGTTCACCTGGACGCTCGTTGGCGTGCAGCTGACCGACACTCCGGTGATAGTTGACACAGTGGTCACGGTCACAGAAGCCGTACCGGTGGCGCCGTTATAGGTTGCGGAGCTGGAGCTGTCCGGGGCGTAGGTGACGGTCAATGTGTCAGTGCCCACAGCCAACGCCCCGGCTGAAATGACGAATGTTATATAGCCGTTCGTCAGCGTTGCGGTGGCCGAGGTGTAACCACCACCGGTCAGGGTCACCGTGCCGGTTGGGGTAGGATTGCCCATACCTCCGCTGACTGTCACGTTCACGCTGAGACCTTGGGCCGTGGTGATGCTGGAGGGGGTCGGTATCGCCGTCACGGTGGGCGTGGCCTTGGTCGGAGCGGTCACGGTGACGGTTGCATTGCCCGACTTTGTCGAGTCCTGTGCCGAGGTTGCCGTGATTGTCGCGGTACCTGCCGCAGAGGGCGTGAAAACTCCGCCAGAACTGACTGTTCCACCTGTCGCCGACCAAGTGACCGCCGAACTATAGTTGCCCGTTCCCGAGACCGAAGCAGAGCACTGGCTGGTTTGGCCCGTCTGGACACTCGTTGGGGTGCAGGTGACGCTCACCGATGTAACCGTGGCAGCCCCTCCGCCACCGGTGCCGCTGCCGTTCCCCCCGCTTCCGCCTCCGCATGCCGCTAACAGACAGGACAAACCAGCAGCGGCTGTGAACCAAATGGGCCGATCGAACCTGCCCCCCATGCCTTGACCCCCGACAATGCCACTTAAGTCGTGTAGATTCTTAGCGTCGGCGCACCGAGTCTTCCCTCGTCCGCTGCTCTACTGGGGGAAGTGCAGATCATCAATCAAAGGGACTTGTCCGTGCGCAAAAATCCCTTGTGCAATGAAGGACCGAGGGCTACTCTTTTGCAAGAGTCCAGATCTGACTGGAATTGACTTTTGTTGACATTACCCCTGTAACTCTTGCCCCTTGGATCTGCTCGGTCCCCCTCAGGTTCACCGTTAACGCTGAAATTTCGGCGGCGATCCCATATGGCAAGTCGGGGCATACCAGATGATCGACTGGACGGCTGGGAGGCTATCTCCAGCTACCTTGGGTGGCATCCTCGGACCGTGATTCGCTGGGAGAAGCAGAAGGGGCTCCCTGTCCATCGGGTTGCCGGCGGGAAGCGGCAGCCTGTCTTCGCCTACCGGAGTGAAATCGACCGGTGGTTCCGAATCGCGGGTGGCTCCTCACCGACAGTTGCTGTGGGAGCGCTTGAACTGGAATCGTCCGAATCGTCCCCTCCAGCTCCACATTGGCAAATCTCCCGCTTCGCTATCCAAGCCGCCGTGGCCGCGGTCATCGTCCTGATCGTTGCCGCAGGCATCGCTTGGCGCCTTCCGGCGCGACCTGCGATCCAGGTCACTGGCGTCGCTCAACTGACCTCCGACGGTACCGCCAAGAGAAATCTCGTTACCGATGGCGACCAACTCTATTTCAGCGAGAAAGTCGGGGGCGAAGAGGTGTTGTCCACTGTGGCTGCGGATGGCGGGCCAATCCGGCGGATAGCTCTCCCGATCCCAAATCCGGAACCCCAGGACATCAGTCCGGACAGTAAGTTTCTCCTGGTCCTGTCCCGTCAGGGACACGAAGAGGAGCACCAGATGTGGATCGTTCCGATAGCCGGAGGTGAGCCCCGTCAGATGTCGGGGATAAGCAGCCAGGCTGCGTCATGGTCGCGAAACGGAAAGTGGATCGCGTATGCGTCCGGCAGAACAATCTACGTTGTCTCTCCGAACGGCCGACAATCCTATAAACTGAGCCGCCTAAATGGGATTCCACGAGGACTCCGCTGGTCGGCAGATGGCAAGCACCTGCTGGTCCTTGTTCGGAAGATCCCGGCTTGGACCATCTCAATGTGGCAACTGAATTTCGATGACACCGACGATGCGGTTCGCACAGCCTCACCGCGTTTACTGGCAGAGAGTTGCTGCCAACCGGACTATCTGGTTCGGGGTGCAGACGGCTATTTCTCCGTGACGAACCAAGCCACCGGAGATCAGCGCTTGGCGTACCTGCGTTCGCAAAAATGGTGGGAGGGGCGGTCGCCGCAGATAACGGAGTTGAGCACGCGCCTCGGAGAGGTCGACGGGCTTGCTGCCGATCCGACTTCCCGAAAGATTTACCTCCTTAGCGGGGACCATGCGCATGGAGAATTGGTGCGGTACGATCGTGCATCACAAAGCTTTACGATGGTGCTTCCCGGAGTTGGCGCGACCTTCGTCGACTATGCGAAGAACTCGGGATTGATCGCCTATACCAAGCCATCCGACAACAGTCTGTGGCTAAGCCGAACGGATGGAAGCGAAGCAAGACAATTGAGTCCCACCGGTATGAATGTGGAGCTGCCTCGATGGTCGCCAGATAGCAAATGGATTGCGTTCATGGGAAAACAAGGAGACCGAGCATGGCGCATCTTTATTGTGCCGGCGATTGGAGGAACCCCAGAAGAGGCTTCAGAAAGCGACGACGACCAAGGGGCTCCCACTTGGTCTCCCGATGGTAAGTCACTGGTTTATGGAAACGTCCATTGCCAGGAGGAACAGACGTGCGCGATTCACAAGATCGATTTGAAAACCGGCGTGGTCAATGTAATTCCGGATTCGCGGGGATTGGCAACTGCCCGGTGGTCGCCCGATGGTCGCTACATTGCCGCACTCAATCCGGTACGGCGCGAAGTCTACGTATTTAATCTCGCCCATCAGAAGTGGCGCAGACTCGCAGGAGGCGTCAACGGCGACGACCTGAACTGGTCGTCCGATTCGCGCTATCTTTACGCCGCAAGTTCGATGAGCGGTCAGGCCGAAATTCTGCGTGTGCCGATAGACATTGGAAAGGTTGAGCTTGTTCTGAATCTCGATTCTCTCAGCAAGTCGGTCGGTTATCTGGGCCCATGGTTCTCCCTGACGCCCGGTGATTCGATCATCCTGAACCGATGGCTGGACGGTTCGGAAATCTATGCGTTGAGCTATCGAGAACGATAGATAGCACCATAAGTCGGAGCCCTAATCACAATGGGGAGCTGCGGCCAGAATGTGACCCTATTTATACGCTGATTGGGACTTTCCACCGCAGGAGTTTAGCCCGATCCTGGAAATTGTCCGCCTTCGCGCACCCACCGGGTTACCTTATCTCTTGAAGCGGGTGATCCGAGCAGCGTGTAAAGCATCCTGTCAGCTGTCCACGCTGTTAAGCCCCCACAGGGAGATGAATAGTGGCGAGAATTCTGCTTATCGGTGCGATCCACGAGTATCAGCGAGAGAGTGCTCATTGCTCCATGGTGCTTCGACCATGGCCCGAAAAGCTGAAACTCTATCTCGATCAGAGGGCGGAGTACCAGAAGTGGATCCGGGAACGGGTGAAGGAGTTCGGGCCCAGTCTCATCTTCGATGAGATGAATCTGGCCGAAGAGGACCATTCGGACCGCTTGGAGGATACAGGGATTCCGTGGGTTTATATGGATATTCCCGAGCACGTCAGAAGGCGTTTTGGCCTTTCAGTACCCCGATCTCCTGAGAACCCCATCATCAAGGAAGTCGATGAGCGTCGTGAATCGCATTGGCGGGTGGTGGTCGGAACGCTGTCACAGATATTAGAGGTGGATCGAGTGATGGTGATTTGCGGCGCAGCCCATCTGGAGCTGTTAAACCAGAAGGAACCGTTCGGTGAAAAGTTGCGGGACGATGGCCACGACGTGGATACCATAGACATCCGGAATGAGCCCTGGTGCAATCTTGGATGGAAGACGGACCTGCGCCCTGAGTGATCCCACTCATTGTGTTCGACTCGGCGCGGAGCGCGGGATTCACACGTTGTGGAACTTCAGATATGGCGTCATCCCCTTCTCGATGTCATCGATCGATCTCAAGAGCCAGTTCACGTGCTCGATCCTCTTGTTCGCCAGTTCCATCGTTTCCTGAGGCATCCCGCGCAACTTTTCCCGGGTTTCAGTGAACTTCACAACGAAGAAGGCACGTTGATGGAACTCCTTTAGCAGTTCATAGACCTGCGACTTCGGCGGGAACATGAACCGCGATTCACGAAACGCGGTGAAGAACGGCTGCTGTGATGCTATCTGGTCTTCGCGGTCTTCCCACACGACTATCTGCTGGTAGAAGGCGAGGACGCGCAGATAGATTTGAAATCGCTTTTCGTAAAGGTCAAGCCGCAGCTTCTGTGCGTTTGTTTTCCATTGAAGGAAGCTGATCCACGCGACGCAAATCGCTACGACCGTGGTTACGACGCCGATCCATATGCTCATGGCGGCAAGAATAGCCCGCCAGAAACGTGGTGGCAAGGATCGAGCCACCCTCGCTGAGTTAAAACTATTTACCTCTTCCGGAGTGCTTGCCCATGCGGTCAGAGGGCTCTTGAACCAGTTACTGGCGATGTCGAGGCAGGCCCGTCGCGTGGCCCTGACCTGGGCCCCTGGATACACGAACACCCCACGGCATGGACCTTTCGTGTTATCCAACGCTGGTAAGGTTCAAGGATATACTGCAGGCGCTTCCGCAGGAGGACATGTGACCCAAGTTCTGGTGACGAGACGCATTCTTTCAGCGCTTCTGCTCTGGTCCCTCATGATGGCGAGCGCTTCGGCTCAGCAGAAGTCCGCTCGTGCCTATTACCAGGAGGCTGAAAGCGCCCATGCTCTGCCATCGCTGCCATACGTTTGCTTCCGCTCGTCCGCAGAGATGTCGTTCGCTCCTAGGAACGAAGTGCCCTATAACGATCCGACGTTCGCAATGTTAGGCACGACCGCACAGGTCGCAGAGGTCATCAAAGCTAAGAGTCCGGCAAAGATGAGCGCCTCAGATAGGGAGGAACTGGACCAGTTACGTCACCGGGATTCGCTCGTGATGGAGGGGTTCGATCACGGCATCAACGGCGGAATGCAATTCTTTGACCGCAACGATGCAAGCGACCCTGCAAGAGCGGAGTGGGTGTTCAAGGGAACGCTTGGCAGTCAGGGAAAACCTGTCACGTGGGACTTGAATATCAACTGGGGCACTCTGCGTTTCCGCGAGAGAATCACTATCGAATCAGACTTCATGACCTATTACGGCCAATGCGAGCCCGCAGGGAATTGATCTTGGAGTCCTTTAGCTCGGGAAGGCTAGTCTCAAGGATGCTGTGATGAACATGAGATAGGCGCAGCATTACGTTACGGAGCACCATCAGCGCCTCGGGGCCGGGCCTTATCCTTGCCCGTCGGGTGGGCGAAAAATGCCGCTCCTGCCGGCGGGCAGGAGCATCGCAACAGGGCGGGAAGACGGGCAGACTCACACAAAAAATGCGGAGCCTGGGGTTGCAGGCTCCGCAAGTCCCTCAGACCTCAGACCAATTCGTGATTAAGCCGCAGTCTTCTTCGTCGGCTTCGCCGCCGGTTTGGACACGGGCTTCTTTGCGCTCATCGCCTTCTCCTTCGCCGCGAACTCCTGTTTGACATTCGCGGTGATGGCTTCGATGTCCACCTTGTAGGCCTGAGCGGCATCGCGGAGCACTTTCGGAGAATCGGCCTCGGGACGCATGGACAGGAGAATGACCGTCTCGACCAAGATGCGCCCGAGTTGGCTTTCCTCTGCTTTGGGAAGGAATGCGGCCAGCAGTTTCGCCAGCGCCTCGCCGTCCTTCGGCTTGCCCATGCCGTGTTGCTGGATGAGAATCGCAACCCGCCGCTCGTCCAAAAGTGCTGTTAGCCGGGTAACCGCAAACAGCAGGTCGCGTTTCATCAGCCGGACGGGAACGGCCTCGCCGATGGCTTTCAGGACGCGCAGCCCGGTCGTCTGGGCCAGAGCCTCCTCGCGGCGGCGCTTCTCCTGTTCAGCCTTAATGGAGGCGTCGGCCTGTGTCCGTTGTTGCTGCCTCTTCGGGTGATGGACCGGGCATTCGGGATTGGCGCACACCCGGCGCAGTTCGCCTTTCTCGCTGCCCTCGGTGACGATGGCCTCGGCGGTGAACTTGCACGTTTTGTATTCCGGCCAGTCGCGCTGCTCCTTTTTCTGCGGCTTGTCCTGCCGGACTTCGACGTATTTGTTGCGGGGAATAGCGGCGCTGCCATCCTTCGGCTGGCCGTAAGCGGTGCTGATCTGTACCAGCTTCGGCTTCGCGGCCACGGTTTGCCTGACGTGCACCTCCAGCTTGACTGCGTAGCATTTCGGATCGGAGCAACTGTCGTGCTTCGTCCCGATGCCCTCAAACAGGAGCGTGTTGTGCCCGGTGCGCTTGGGGCAGTCAACGCAGGAACCCGCCTCGGGCACGAGTTGCGGATCGTCTTTCGAGAACGGCGCGGCGGCAAGCTCCAGCAGAATGTTGTGCTCGATCCATTCCCGGAGATGGCGAACGGGCAGCAGAATCCGTTTTGATTTGCTGCCGTTCCCGTAGCTCTCCTGCCAGCAGGCGGCAAGGGCTTCCTCCTGCTGCTCGGTCTGAAGTTTCGCCAGCAGGAGCGCATGGCCCACGCCGATCTCGTCTTTTGCGAATGCTTCCACGACTGCCGGAGCCAGCTCGGTGAGGCGAATCCTCGAAGCGACGTACCCCGGCTGCTTGCCGCACTTGGCCGCGATCTGCTCAATGGAATAGACCGGCTCCTCCAAGCGCAGAAGAGCGGAGAAGCCCTGCGCCTCCTCCAGCGGATGTACGTCCCGCCGCTGCAGGTTCTCGACGATTGACATTTCGAGCGCCTGAGCATCGCTGAGGTCGGCGATGCGAACCGGCACATAGCCGATTGCCGCCAGTTGCGCCGCCCGGTAGCGCCGCGCTCCGGCGACAATCTCATAGGTCTGTGGTCCTTTGGGCCGTACCAGCAGAGGCGAAAGGACCCCCTGCGTGCGAATGCTTTCGGCCAGTTCCTGCAATGCCGCATCGTCGAAGGTGCGGCGCGGGTTGAGAGGCGATTCGGTGAGGCTTTCGAGTGGCAGGTTGCGGTATTCGGATGGGACTGGAGTTTGTACGGCGGTAGTCATGGAAATTCTCCTTGTGAGGTTGTCGAGCGTGAATGCGCAAGCGGGCACACCCTGAGCGCGCCCGCTCAGGATGTGTGCTAGTTGGCTGCTGTAAACCGCTCGTCATCCATCTGGAGAGCGCCGAGGATGACGGCGGACGTGCGCTGGATGACCTGAAGGCTTTCCGCCAGCAACGCGGCGTTGCCCTTGTAAAGCTGGATGTAGTCGCTCGATGCCGTGCCCATCTCCAGACCCACGGCCTGGCCCACGATGAAGGCCACGGCCTCGGCTTCGGTTTCGCGCACGGTGGCGGTTGTGATGGTGCGGCGCTCGGCCTTATGCAGCAGTTCGTGCGCCGTCTCGTGGACCAGCGTGGTGAACTCCTCGGCCTTCGACTGACCGGGCAGCAGGACAATCCTGCCGCCGTAAGAAACGCCCAGCGCCGGGGCGATGTTTTCGGTTAACTCAAGAGCGATGTTCTGTTGTGCGAGAAAGGCAATCAGCCGGTCGCGGTTGCCACCTACTTCACCGCTGATGGTGTGCTCCAGCTCCGGCAGGTCCACACCTTCGGTCTGCGCGTAATCGAAGACATACACGGCGCGGAAGCCCATCAACACGGGCTGCGGCTTGCTGTCGGTTTCCCCTTCGGCATCCTCCTTCCTACGCCGGTAGCCGGTGACCGGAGCGAGAATCTGGATGCCCTTCTCGCCCTTCTTCACAAAACGGCCCAGTTCTTTCCATGCGCCGAATCCCGCAACGCGGGTAGCGGTGGGCCGCTGACGGGCGATTTGCAGGATGTTGCCGAAAGAGTAGTTGTGGAACCGCGCCATCGTGC